>Ga0180217_1000208_pt1 | contig 115474 bp, 21 predicted proteins | sample eDN3rd37CBELigOP_FD_128521 | JGI IMG/M metagenome (GOLD analysis project Ga0180217, IMG submission 128521) | Enriched Organic Plus compost microbial communities from Emeryville, California, USA - eDNA 3rd pass 37_C BE-Lig OP (version 2) (version 2) ... | reverse complement strand
CCCTGACCTGGCACAAGATCGGAAAAACCAACATATGTCACGTGTGCGAAGGTCGACACTTCCGTGAATAGCGTAAATCATAGTGGTTTTCTACATAACATCTGAATCTGGATTTTTATTGTATCTTTCAAGTTGTATGTTCAGCATCTCGCACGTTCTCTCCACTTCTCATTGGATGAGTTGGAAAAACCTGTATATGTCACGTGCGAGGGAGTGCTCTGTCGTGACATCCATATGAAACCGAGCCAATCTACGCGTAATGCCCATTAGATGAGTTTTATCCTCTGTCACTAGTGGGAAGTCTGCAATGTTGCACGTACCGTCTTTCGCGTTCTCGCGCGCTATTCTAACCAACTACGCCAACACGTAGTTGACATGTGTGAAAATGCACACTCACGAAGACGCCCTGCCCATCCGTAACTGCTATCACAGACGTCCTACATCAAACAGGTAGCTGCTGACTACCTCGCAGTAGTCAAGAAGTTTGATGGGGATAGAATGCTGGCAGCACAGAGAGTGATTGTGGAACGAGAGAGTTCCCCGGACGATGATACGCTGCGAGTGGAAGGACCTCTTGGGTGTAGACCTACGATGTGTAATAGGGAAGGTACACAACAAACAAAACAAACAAACAAAAAAAACCTGGCTGGTGCGACACGGCCGGATATTGCCTACTACACAGGACATACTTGCGAGACACGCACATAGGGTCGGGTCACCAAGGAAGTCTGGGAACCTCAACCTCGCCTTGTTCAGCGCACTTGGAGTACCACTCGGAAGCCAATTCACCTTCTGTGTCGGAATAATTCACCGAGAGCCATTCGATCGGAACTCCATGATGCTCGCAAAAGACATCCCCCACATATAACTGAGCCTCACGCTGGCCTTGCGGCGCAAGGGCCAGAGCCGGATCTGAGGAGACGTCCAGGCAAAGGTGAACCGTCCTAGGTGGTGAGAAGATGTGGGCGCAGCTATGAGCGACATCCAAGCAAGCAGGCAGATGTCCCGCACTTGCCGCTTCCAGGACTCGGGCTATGGAATAGCTCATCTCTTTGTAAGATGAGTATGACGTTTGCCGCGTCAAGAACTCTATGAGCAGGTTGGCAGCCTCATACCGCGCCTTCGATTTGCAGATGAAAACAGACGGCCCCAGTGCTGTGGCACTTCTCTTGGCCCAGACTCAGTCAAATGCACACGATGGAGTTCCAGCCGCGCGAGCTAAGCCAGAATTGGATCCTCCTGTTTTCAATGCCCTGCCAAAGACCTTGACCGTCCGCGTCGTCTAGGTCTGGGACGCAGTTGGCGTTGTTAAGTTGGCACCTCCCGAACACGACCGGAGGGTAGGCATTGCCTTGACCGCGTCACGAAGCACAGAATCTCCTTTCGCATCGAGAATCCACTTCTGGACGTAGTACGCGGCCAAGAACGCTTTAGTACGGACCACAGTATCTTCCGCTCCGGGTTGAAGGCTTGACTCGAGCCAAGCAATAGGAATGCTGCATCATGCGCGACCTTCGTCCCACGGACCTCCAGGCAGCATAGAGTCGCCACGTTGGCTGCCTCAGCAATTGCGCGGTTCAAACACATATCCTGGAATTAATCCAGCGGACTCATGCAGCGGGGTTACTGGGAATATAGTCCTATTTCCCCTGTCTTCAGCATACTCATTCGACGCGAGCAGCTTGGCGTACAGCTGGCTGGCCTGGAGGATGTAACAGAAACCTAGAGTCGCTCTGTGGGGGTCAATCAACAATTCAATCCACAGAATGCAGCGTTGGCTATTGAGTGTAGACAAGACTGGAGTCGTCAGTCTCTTGTGGTAACGCGCCATGAAGGACGCGAAGTAGATACGACCTCACTCTTGAACGTCACTCAATACAGCACCGATGAGTATGTCAATGCTGTCATGGTCTGTAGGCAGTAGGTTCCTCTGTCACTCCACTCGCCAACTCCCTCGTCGAAAATTCCCCAAACGAGCATACGCGCAGGTTCCGGACGTCGGCAGTAATCTCAAACAATGAAGAAAACTACATCTTCATGCTTGGCGCGCCGTGACATGGCGCGCTGTGTGGTTTGTTTTCCCATATTATGCCGTGTTGCATATTCTAAACTAGGTAAAACTCCCGGCACATGCGGCGATGCGACAAAGACGTCTCACAAATTGGCTTGTCCGTTGTAGGTGATCGGGCAGAGTGCGGCGTGAGTGAAGTTTATAAATCACATGACCACACATGCCTGCGTGCCGGGATATTGTCGCGGGTATGCGCACACCACGCGATCCTGCGCAGAATTCATTTGTAAACATCCCTGGTGAGCTTCCCCCGAGCAGCCTAGCCTGTGCGAGTCTCGAGGCCGGGCGCGGAGGCATTGTATGCGGACGATTGAGCAATGCATTGCATACTACGCGTGAGTCTTGGCGAATGCTGCAAGGGATCCGCCCCGCACTCACAATCCAGCCATAGGCAGAGCCTCCAAACCGCAACCACGTGACCACTTGTCGGTGAATCGAGACAAACCCCGCGTAGGACGGGATCCAGTATAGGACTCGCTTTGCTGAGCTGGGATATCAGCTTGTCCCTCCTGCATTGTGTGGTCTACCTTGGGCTTTAACTTGTTTACATGCTCGAGTGCACGCAACGAAGGCGCACTCCGCCTCATGGAACTTGTTAACGAACTTTGGAAACTTCCGAACTGACAATGTTACCCTCCTCGATTCGCCCTAATTTAGATGACGCTTGAGAAGAAAACGCGCGTAATCATCGAGGACGACAGTGAAGACCGGTCCGAGATCCTCATCAAAGAGAACAAGGAGGATCTGCAGCCTGTCTACCCCAAGGTCTGGTTCACATACGATGTCGTGCTGAGTTATCTCGCGACGTATTGGACACACGGTCTGGGCGAGGCAACCCAGATGCAGCGCTGCCTGATCGCGCTCTTCATTATGACCTGCAGCGTCATTCTTCAACACTTCTATTTCTCGGCTGGTTCGCTCGACCGACCTGTCTCGGGCCAACACAAGGTCGATCGATGGTGGCACATTGCCATTGCACATGCGGGCAATATCATCTTCTTCTGGGAATTTGTGCACGGGCTTTACCGCCAGTTCGTCGACTGGTACACCTCTCCCGACTCCACCGTGCTGGGACTCGTGAGCTCACTGGCTATTGGATTCTACCTCACCCTCTGGCTCTCAGATGTGATTGCGGGTATTGTACACTGGGGTGGTGACACTCTCGAACTGTACTTCTTCCAGTACCATCACCGTGACTCACGCTACATGACACGGCAGTCCTACGTGCACCACACTTGGGACACCTTCCTTCTCGCCTTTGTCTTGTCATATTCGGTTCTCCCGTTCTTGCGGACGACACTGCTAGGCCGTGCTGTGCGAATCATCGCAGCCCAGACCAACGAGTGCCACATGTGGGCTCACTGCTCCTCGCGAGAGCGACCGGCCTTGGTGCAACTGCTTCAGCGCTGGAATCTGATTCTTTCGTGGAAGGCACACGCAGATCATCACAAGCCTCCTCATTTGATTGACTACTGTGTCTTCAATGGCTGGGCGAACCCAGTGATGAATCGCATCCTGCCGGGCCCACTTACTAATTTCCTTTGCTGGGTAAAGACCACAGACAACTTCAAGCGTTTCAAGGAATTCTGCGAGTCTATCTAAGCAACGACGTGGCGAGCGAAGGAGCAGGAGAAGGAGGAGCAAGCACACTGGCTTTCCTTTCCTTTTATTCACCCTTTCTTCCTACTTCTTTACTGGCCTCCTCTCCCATGTGTTGTCGGCCAGGTGTCAACAGCAAATCCGATGCTTCACCAGCTATGACCTACATGGCATAGTTCCGTGCGTTCGCCGACTTGAGCGTTGTACGCATATCAGCTCTATTAGTTTCACAAATTCTTTCCTTGTGCGCCATGCGGCGTGTGTTTGCTATATAGTCTATTACCCCAGCTTCCATTATCTTCCTTTCATTACACAACGAATCTTTTCTTTCCCATGCGTTTGTTTGCAATTTACCCGATTGATTGAGTCTATTGTAGTGTACAAGCATCGTCTCGCACACCGTTCTCCTCCTCCTTGCTCTCGTCCCCCCTTGATTATTTTGAATGTTTCGCTTCGCTTCACCCCTACCGCGGTTTATTCGAAGTCCAGTTTGTGAGGACGTGACCTAGTCGCAGGAGAAATTCAGCCTCTAAGCTATGTGCCCACATGATGCTCCTAGCTCAATATTGCCCAAAGGCAGGGCTGTTGGCCAGCGTGTCTTATCTCACGCCAACTCCTGGCCGATCCGTTTTTCAAGATACGCACCTTCAAGTGTTCACATCTTGAGTCTTCACTGATTGTCATGGCTCTCATCATTCGCCTCGTGTTGTTGACTGGTGTCTCTGGACTGGAGTCACTAAGGGGCCTAAGTGTTAATAAGAAACTCGCAACAAGGATCAACAAAGATGAGAGACGGACCCTTCCTTGCAGCGTCCGATGAGATTCGACAGTTGGTTCCAATTCTCAATTCCTCTCGAATCACAATGACACTCAATCTACATGCAGCCCTAGGCTACAACTAGATTTAACTTTACTACACTATTCTGATTCCACCCTGGTTGAATCTGCTCGCATTTATTTGTCATCGTAATCACATCATCGCATCGTGCGATCGATCAAAACGAACAGGCTTGCATGGGTCCTGTTTAATCTAGTCTCCTCGTCGAGGAACAGGAATCGTATTGGTTCATAGATCTGTTTGTGTGTGTGTTTGTCCGCAACGATCACACTTCCGAACCCGCACACATCACCTCCCTAGTCCATTTAGCATCATCCAGCGTTCCGTATCGTTCGATTTACCCCGAATCACTAGCTTGGATGCATAACAGGGCTCAGGTTGAATCTTCGCAGTTCATACAACCAATAAATTTAACCAAATACCTACGTTTCACATGTGACCTTATTTCGGCCTACTCAATCAATTAGAGTTACCTTGCGTTGGTCCCATGCCGACCGCCTTGGATCCCTTGACGTGGCACTGCCTTAACCTGGCCGTGCGGTGTTTGGCGTTCACGATGGTGGTGGGACTGTGACTGAGGTTGTTGCTGTTGTCGCCCTCGCTGTGACTTCTCCGCCAATGTTCGATCAGATTCACTTCCTTTCTTTGCAGACTCCGTTGGCTCTCTCTGAGGGTGGTTGGATTTCGTCCGTGTGTTCGGTAGCCTCTTTGACGAACCCGGTTTTGTATGCGCTGCTTGTTTGTCCCGGTTGGCGTCCTTCCTGCTCTGGATGGCTCCTGCTGCCAGCTTTGACTCTGACTCAGTTTCACCGGTTCCATTGGAGGACTTCATTTCGGCCTTCTCCTTTTCTGCCGCTAAACGAATCCGCTCAATCGATTCCTCAGCAGTTGCCTTGAGCTGAGTTAGGTAGCTTCGAAGCTCGGAATATACCTGCTTCAGATTTGACCCAGACCCACCGTTGCTAACTCGCTCGTTCTTTGAAGGTAGGGACCATTTTGAATACATGATTACGTACACATTATTGAGCGACTGAACAGTTAGTTCTGGGACTTGTGAGACTTGGTGGTCACTGAATTTTGTCCACATCGCCGGAGAGGCGGTCTTAGAGTCTTCGGGAACGTAGCAAACGTAGTGACCTTTAGTCAAACCACTGCCTTCATGACATATGATCGCTCGGATCACATAGAAAGCATCATCCTCCGGGTTTGAAATGGACTTTGGGAGCGATGGCTCGCAATACTGCGATGAGGACATGGGCACAAATGATTTGCGGCCGGTGAGTTGAAGTGTGCTCAAACGCATGACCTTTGGGAATCTCACAGTATGAGTGCACTTTGCCGGATTGCCTTCCATATCGAGGTAAAATCGGTTCAACTGGAAAAACACAACCGGAGGAAGAGGAGGCTCTATCGTCGTGCGTTGCTCTGAATGTACCCCACGATCGGAAAAAACGGTTGACGTGGAACAAAAGGCGTTCAACGCGGAAAACAAGCAACTGAACGTCTGGAGCCCATACTTTGAATGCTGTGAAACTAAGGTAAGCCCGATGGATAAGTAGGGCTGATAGTGAACCTGAGATTTTTTCTGCGTAGCCGCATCTCCTCGGTTGTTGATGCTGAGCCGGAGCCTCCCCGAAAATAGCTTACTGATGACGGTAGGCGCTGCGATCGAGACATCGGCTGAGCGTTTAGCACTCGAATTGTTCGCTCCAACCTCCGTCCAGGCCTCGTTATCACCTTCGCCTGCGGTATCCACAGCCCACTGTGCACCCTCGTCCGCGATTGAGCCGACAAAAGAAACAACTCCGCGGGCCTTCGCGTCAGAATGCGACGTGATTTGAGAGTATACAAAGCGCTTGCAGATAGTACGTGACTCGTATGTTGTCAGAATTGGCGCTCGCTTCGCATTGAGGGCTGTGATCTTATCGACATCGGGACTCTGTTGACGATCGGGTGAGAAAGCCAATATCCACGCTTTCATGGCGTCGATTAACTTCTGATAATGCTGCGTGGAAGGAGATTTCTCGACCTTGGAGGGCAATGGACTCGGCATCTGGACGGTATCGCTTGCAATTAATTGAATTGACACCTCAGTCGAGGTTCCTTCGGGGTTTGGAGCTTCACAATGTTTAGGCTGGGCTGACTTACTCTCCTCCGTGGTCGAGCTTTCACATGCTCCTGCATTCGAGGATTGCTCCTCTCCAGTGAGTTTGTCCCAAAACGCTCGCAGTCGGTACTCCGCAAATATCAATGCACTAAAAAGCTTTGGAGATTCAACAATTCGCGTCCACTGCAATGTTGGAAGCAGATCTGGGTCAATTTTTGATTCATGTGGGTTGCACACTTCAACTCGGTGTGCTTGATCCATAGCTGATTCTGCAGCAATTCCGTGCGCTGGGGGTTGCTCCGGGTCAGCCGCAAACATACAACGGAGACAATTCCTCACCTCTTCATGCAAGCGGTTCCAGAGGAGTGTAGGGTCGTCACCTTCAACATCACACTTCACGATAGCGCTCGCCGCTTGTCTGAGTTTGTCGAGTTCAGTATGCCACGCATCAATTAAATGCAAAAGCAACTCACTTGCATCGTTCTGTGTGCCAATCACAACGGACGCCCGCATCAGCGTTGTATAAAACCTAGGTAGAATGACAGCTGCTTTGGGTTGCCCTTGGAGCCTACTGCTGGCCGAAACACCAGTGGCAGCACCACCGGACGTGGCGGCGTTACTCGCAATTTTTGAGAAGTCTGATGCACCTTGTCCAATCTCGGTTGCAGTTGCACACGCACGAGCGAAGTGAGCAAGTTCTGCCAAGAGAGGGTATTCCGGGCTAATGCTATTGACAACATCTCCAGGTAAGGCAGCCAGCTTGCGGATCCAGTAGCGACATTGGGGAACTGCGAGAAATGCCTGGAGCGCCGCATTTAGAAAACACGTATTCCCAGTATTCTCCAAGACGACTCGATCCAGGTTTGGAAGCTGGGCAGTGATCTCTTGAATCGCGGAGTCATTTTCTTCAAACCACTCACTACACCGTGACCCAGCGGCATTTGAGCTTGCGGCGCTGGAAACATTCCGAGTGTCACTTACGATTGCCTTGTCCTCCATATCTTCCGGACTACTGCCAGTAGATGTAGTTCTAGGGCCCCCTTCGACTTCAAGGAAGCTGTCATCGTTCAGCCATGCGGCCAAGACCACCGTGGTAATGGGTCCGAGGGGCGGGGCCTGTACCGTGGATACATTGAGTGTCTCAGGTACGATTGCTCCAGGCGTTATCTTGGGTGTGCTTCGTGCCTTGGCTTGCGCCGGAGTGCCAGATTTGTCTTGAGACGAGCTTGTGGTGGCTGCGCTGGTTTGAGCGAGCCTGCTGGCCCAAGACATCCAACGTCGTGGGTCAGATTAGCTAAATCGAGATTTCACAGGGGGACAAAATAGTTGATCGAGTTGAATCAAGTACAGAGTTCTCTCATACCCCACTTTCTCAGGACATATCATTGTGGTTCGATTTCAAGAGTTCGCGCTCTCAGGTATATGACACATGTTCGGTGGTACCGGAAAATCGTGAGAATTTCGGAAAACAGATATAACGCCTCAGCGTGCGCTGCAAAGGCAGAATATGCGATTTATTTCAACACAGTTCCACGTCATGGGCACACTACAGAAATAAAATATGCTCTTACACATCCGTTACTCTCGAGGTCAGAAGAGTCAGAGAGGGAATTTCCTGCTTCAACAAGGGGAAGTATGCCATGCCACACTGGAAAAACATCAAAAGGGGATTCCACACTGATCCGCAGATCCAATGATCTGTAGATCGTGCATGTTTACCTGCAGAGTGCATGTGAAACAGGGCAACATGCGCCTCGGCGGTCGAGCCGCGTGCTCAGGCGGTGATCGGGGTCGGGGGTGCTGGAATACAATCCTTCCAAGTTAACCGAAAAATCTCAAAAAGGTGTAGGGAAAAGAAGGGAAAAAGGGGTAATGCGCTGTGTGTGGTGTCATATAAACCGATCGATATGAGTTTAATGAGTGTCATCTCTCGCGGGGTTATATTATTTATGCTAAATATTTAGCATAACCCTCCGAAATCCCCGTAGTTTCCACTTTTTCCAAGATGCCCGTTTCACGTCTGTTCCAGTCTGTGTTTCGGGTTGGTTTTCGCGTGATACGCCGTCTGCCGCACCATGCTTGGTCCATATTGTGTCCCATCCCGTGGGGCTCCCCGCATTAAAGCCGCTTTCACGCATCGGGCCCTGAATCCTCGACATGTTCTCACCACCACTTGTGAGTCACGAAGTCACATCTACCCTAACCGTCGCATGTTCGCGGGACTAGCATGACTGCTAAGGGACGCCAACAACCGACCACCACCACCTTCCGTTGCTGACTTTGAGTTCTATACCTCACATTCGCTTTAGGCTCCTTACTCGGAGGTCGTGTCCTTTTCTGAGCATGTCTTCAGGAGGTGATATGAACCGGAGAGGTACGTAACTCGTGGGCTCTGTTCGGGTTGACTCGCGCGCCGAGACATGTCCGTGTGGGGAACTTAGTATAACGGGCGCATACGTCTGTCTAGCTGGGCTTGATGTGTTGGTTTTGCCGTGGACCCCCCACACAACCACCAGTAACGAATCTTGAAGCACGGAATCAAAACGGTTAACTTCGCGTAATTTGGTTTCCGTCCTCAAATTGCGTAGACATGCCAGAATTTGGATTCGCTTTTGTAACACTGGTCACCGTTCTTGCTCTACCCTTGACATGCCTGACATTTCGTCTGACGAATCTCACTATGTACCCCACCTTTAGCCTCCGGTTCATCGCCGGGAGGTTCTGGCCTACGCAGACCGAGCCTTTCCGCGCAATCAGCCGCTGACACGGACCTTGAAGCCGTGTTAACGAACCTTGCAAATGATGTTGTCGCAATTACGAGCCAAATCCAATCTGAGGAAAGTGCTGGCTCGAAAGAGATCGCACGTCTTGCCGAATCGGCTACTGAGAGAGATCCCAGCGCTCTCAGCCGCCTCCAGGGCATCCGTGCCACCATTAAACAAGACGGAAGTCTCGACTCTTACCTCGCTACCTCTGGTTCGGAGACAGAGGGCAAGGCAGGCTCCTCCATTGACGCTGTACGTGCTGCACGCCAAGAGGAGATGGCCCAGAAGGTTGGCAAGTTGACCAACCTCAAGCAGGAGCGTGATGAATTGAAACGCACCAAGGAGATGCTTACCATGGAGCTTGAGAAGGCGCAGCTCAAGATCCAGGATCAACAGGCTGAAATCGAAAGTCTAGAGGCAGAAGTTGAGCAACTCTCAACCCAGACCCAAAATCTCACCTCGGCACTCACTGAGCTGCGTGAAGCTGCCGCAAATCCAGTCGTGGACCAAGTCCACGAGCTTGCTACTCAGTTGGCACAGGCCAAATCCGAGTTGGAAGCTGCCAACGAACAGATCGCCAAGTTGCAATCCGAAGTTGAGGCTCTCACAGCGGATTTGGGTTCCGTCACAAACCACGCGCGTTCTCTTGAGGAGCAACTCAAGCAGGCTCAAGAAGAGGCTGAAGGTGACCGCAGCGTAATTGATAAGCTTAGCAAGGAGATTCAGGAGCTGCAACCTGCCGTGAAACGCGCAGCAGAACTCGATGAACTCGTTGCCTCGTTGCAGCAAGAATTGAGCGTACTCAAGGGTCGATCCGCTCCTTCGACGCCTCCGGTTGGCGCCCGCCATCTCGCGGAGCCACCGTCACCTGCAGGCGTCCACCATCACCACACCCCGCATGCTGGGCTCGCTACCGATCTCAAGCCTCATTCACTTGAGGACGAATTTGACGAGGAAGCTCGCTCGCGCCGTCAGCAGCGCGAAGATCAATTCGCAACTCTCGAAGCATTGCTCGCATCGGAGCGTGAGAAGCTCGCAAAGGCAACCCAGGAGAAGAGTGAGGCTGAAGCCAAGCTCGCGAGCGCCAAGCAGGCGTTGGACGCTGTTATCCAAGAGCGTGCTCGTTCTGCCGAGGATGTCCAGGCGTTGCAAATCGCTATGGAGGCTCTTCAGGGCTCTCTTGCCGCCGCTACTCGCGAGCGCTCTGCGATTGCTACTCGTCGTGCCTCAATTCAGGCCACAGACGCTGATACAGCTGAGTTGAAGGCATTGGATATGGAGCATAAGGCTGCGCAGGAGCGTGCTTCCCTTCTCGAGGCCGCATTGGCCGACACCAAGCGCGCATATGAGGAGAAGGTCGCCGAGCTTGAGGCCCTCAAATCCGCATCGGAGGTTTCAGCATCAGTTCAAACTCCTGAGTCCTTGGCCGTAGAGGTTGCAGAGCGTGCCCAAGTCGCTGCCGCAGAGCTGGTAGCAGCGAAGGAACGCATTGTTCTACTGGAGGCCGAGAATGCCGAACTGTCGATGCGTCTTGCCCGAGCCACCGAAGAGTTCAAGATTGCAGCTGGCCAGCATGAGGCCAATCTTGCAGCGCTTCGCGCCACGCTGGAAAAGAAGCAGCAACAATATGCACAAGATTCAGCCCGACACCGCAAGCAAGAGCAACAGCGACTTCAATTCGGACAAGGCAATGACGCCCAGCTGCAGAAGCTACAGAAGGCCAAGGAGCACGAGGCCGAGCGCGCTCGAAAACTCCAAGCTCGTCTCAAGGAGCTTGAGACCCACTGTTCACGTCTCAAGAAGGAACTCAAGGAGAAGGATGAGGAACTCGATCGAGCGATCGTTGAAGAAGAGCGTTTGCGCCGCGTTATTGACCGCGTGATTGCCACCGAGGATCGTCAACGCCATATGCTGCGCGAGAAGGAGGGTCGCATTAAGTCGCTAGAGGTTGTCATTCGTGAGCTCCACGCAGAGGCCGCCACTGCTAAGCAGCAGCTTGAGCGTGCACGTCAGCGCCGCGCATCCATTCAGGCAATTCCTGTTGGTCTGGATAAGGAGGCCGAGGCCTTAGCTCTTAGTGCAGCATCACCTGCCATCCAGGCCGAGTACGCGGCAGCCACCCGCGAGCTGGCTGAGGCAGAAGCTCGCGTTTCTCAGCTCGAGAATGCACTCGCATCTTCTCAGCGTAATCTTCACGCCGCAGTGGAAGCCAAGACCCGTGAGCTCGAGATGGCCGCTGCTACGGCTGCCGAGAGGTTTGCTGAAGAGCTTCAGACGGCGAAGGGCCAGTTGGCTGAGTCACAGGCCGCAAAGGCTGCACTTGAAGCAACCGTTACTGAACTTCGCGCCGAAATCGCTTCATTGACCGCTAAGCTTAGTGAAGCCTCGATTAATGCATGGAAGGATACCGCGTCAGCGTCCGCTCCAGTGCCTGCAGATGTCACTACCGAGGCACTCATCGGAGCACTTCCTCAGCCTATCGCTAGTGCATCTGCTTCGTCTCGACAATCCGCAACAGCACCATTGTCAGCGCTTCGTCGTGGCAGCATTGGTATCAGTGCTCTGGTCACTCCGGCAGACGGCACTGACGAAGAGGCACTGCGTAAGCGTCAGGCAATTGCTGATGCAATCCGTGAGAGATTTGCAAAGCTGCAGTCGGATCTTGAGAGTGCCTTGGCAGCTTCCGAGGCTAAGGCAACCGAGATCGACATCCTCAAGGCTGAACTTGAGGTTACCAAGGCTGATTTGGCCTCCGCTCACGAACAGCTTCAGGCTGCTGCGAATCTCGCGGTCGCAGCGATTGAGCTCCCAACTGAGGACGTTGCAGGCGAGAAGTCAGCGCCTGTTTCGAAGGTTGAGGCGTGCGAAGTTGTCGTAGAGACCCTTGAGAACAAGTTGGATGATGCCCGTGCAGAGGCATCGCGCGCCAATGCCCGTCGTCGCGCTTCTGTTGTTGCGTTGAATGCGGCGGCTAGTCAGGGCCAAGCAACCGAAGAGCAACAGGCTGATTTTGCACGTGCACAACGCGAGGCTGAAGCAGCTCGTGCTCGTGTCGAGGCACTTGAGCAGGCGCTTGCAGAGAGTCGCTCCGAGCTCGAGCGCGCTGTTGAAGAACAGAAGGCTCAAGCTGAACAGAAGCTTACTGATGCCGTTGCTCAACTTGTTAAAGAGAATGCACAGCTCAAGTCTGATCTCCAGGAGGCCACCGAATCCGCTGAGTTGTACCGCAGTGCATTGCAAGAGATGGAGGGACGTATGATGGCATTCAAGTATTCGAATGACTCGCTTGAAGACGCTTCAAGTGAGCTGAAGTCCGAGTACCTTGCCCTCAAGTCCGAGCTCGAGGAACTTCGCGAGAAGTACAACGCCGCAGTCGCACAACTTGAGTCCACCAAGATCGAGGGAGTGACAATTGATGTACCCGCACCTATTACCGTTCCTACCACATCCGCTGGACGCCGCCGATCGAGTGTTGTTGATATGGCAATGAACGGTGAATCGGTCGCTTCATCAATCGATGCACTTCGTGCCGAGCTTGCTGAGATGACTGCCGCACGTAATGCAGCAGTCCAAGCCTCTGAGTCCTTGTCCGCGCGTGTTGTTGAGCTCGAGGGTGTTATTGCTTCCCTACGTGAGGCTTTCGAACGAGATGCCCAGGAGAAGGCACAAGCAGACGCACGGGCCAACTCTCTGGAGGTCACACTCGAGGCCTTGCGTGTCGCTAAGGCCGAGGCTGAAGCGAAGCTCGCAGAAATGTCAACACGTCGCGCTTCTGTGGTGGTTGTGGATGCCGGCGCTGCCACCGAGCTCGAGCAGGCTCAGCGTGCAGTGGATGAGTGGAACCACAAGTGCCAGGTCCTTGAAGCCTCCCTCGCTCGTGTGGAGGCGGAGTATGATGCTTACAAACGTGAGCAGCAGGACCGCGCAGATGCTAAGCTCATTGAGTCGCTCACGAGCGTCAACGAGCGCTTGCGAGCCGCTGAGGCTAAGGTACAAGAGCTTGAGGCAGCCAATGCAGGCTTGTATCGCCGTGTGCTCGCCGCAGAAGGCGCGCTGGCACAAGTCGACCCCAGTGGTGCTGCAGCAGCAGCAGCCGCACAAGCGGCTGCTGTGGCTTCCGAAGCTACTGTCGATGACTTGTCCAAGAAGATTACTCTCCTCGAGAGTGAGCTTGAGGCAACCAAGTCCGAGCGGGATGACCTGTCATCTCGTCTTGCAAACCTGAATGCTAACTACGAAGAGCTCAAGATGCAACTGGATGCCGCTCTTGGGCCTATCGTTGCCCCAGTTGTAGAAGACGTTCAGCCTGTTCAGGCTTCAGCACCTCGACGCCGTAGTTTGGTCGCTCAGTCAGACAATGCCTCCGCGGAGATCCAAACTCTCGAAGTCCAGATTGAAGCGCTCCAAGATCGTCTTGAGGCAACTCGTGCAGACCTTCACGTTGCACAGGTTCGCCGCTCGTCGGTTGTCGCACTCCCAGAGGACGCTTCTAAGGAGCAGGAGATGGAAGCAATTGCTAAGATTTCCGAAGCTGAGCGTGCTGAGTACCTTGAAGCTAAGACTGTACTTGAGGCTTCGAAGTCTCGTATCGAGGCCCTTGAGAATGCCCTTGAGCTTACGCGACGCGAGTTGGAGGAAGCCAAGAACCGCCAAGACCTCGAAGCTCAACGCGACACCATTACACTGGTCAAGAGCTTGATGAAGCGCCTCCAGACCTCTGGTGAGCTGATTGAGAAGCTCGAGACTGAACGCGAGGCCCTTCAGACACGTATCAACGATCTTGAGTTTGTCGTTGCACGCTATGCATCAGAAAACCCACTGGCAGCATTCGCTCCTATTACCATTCCACGCGCGATGCTCTCCACCCAATCGACTGCACTGGTTGAGTACGTGCCGACTACTGCCATTGAGATGCTTTCGCCTGTAGAGGGCAACGCGTCCACTGAGCAGGCTGCAGTGCCTCCCAGCGAGGGCACTACTGCTACTCCGTCGGCAGCGCCCGCAGCTGAGAGCACTGAAATGGTAGAAATCGAGGTTGAACTGCTTCCTGAACGAGGAAACACCCCCATCCGTCGTACCTCCATCACTGTTCCAAGCACAATTGCGGCGCAGCTCATTGGTGCCGCTCAGGAAGAGATTAAGGCAGAGTCCAGCGCCACCTCGGATTTCCCTGCTCTTCCATCCCTATCTCGCTCCGACAAGGTTCGCTATGCTGTCAAGCCGCGTGCCGTTACCACGGTTATCGTTGAGAGAATGAAGGCGCTGAAAATTCAGCGAGACGAGAAGGAGCAGCAGATCACAACTCTCAGGGCAGAGAACGAGGAGCTTAAGGCCAAATACCAATCACTTCTCGCCAGCTCTGAGGAGTTGCGCAAGGTGCTTGGTGCTCAAGAAGATGCACAGCTTCGCGAGAAGGAGGCCAACGAGAAGATCCAAGCTTTGGAGGCCCTCGTGGAATCCCTCAACGCTGCTCAGGAGCGCGCTCGCATGGAGCAGATGCAGGCTAGCGCACGTCGTGCATCAGTTACTGCCGTCGCAACCCGACGTGCATCACTCGCTGCAGGCATCACAGATGCGAATGCCATTGCAGCAGCAGCTGCTGCGGCTGCTGCTGCCGCTGCCGCTTCTGAAGCTGCTTCGGCCGAGGCTGCACAACCGGCAACTGCAGTTGTGCCAGAGGAAGTTGCCAAGGCTGTTTCAGTCGATCCCGCCGTGATCGAAGCGCAGAAGCAGGTTGAGGCCGCTGAGGCTCGCAGCACAGAGCTCGCTGAGGCTCTCGAGGCAGCTCGTATGCGCCTTCTTGAAGCTATTGCAGCCAAGGATGCTGAAGCTGAGCGTGATTTGCGCGAGGCCACTACGAATGCACGCAACGAAATCAATCGACTCAAATCAGAGCTTGCGGCGGCTGACTCCGCTCGCGCCGCACTCGAAGAGAGAATCCGCGAACTCGAGTCACAGGGTGCAGAGTTCGTTGCTGAGATTGAGCGTCTCAACAGCCAGCTCGCCAGCCAGGGTCAGATCCCAACAATTGAGGTCGACGCCACCGCTGGTCCGGAGAAGGCATCCAAACCTGAGGCGCAACCAAAGGAGCACCGCGCCAGCACGACAGAAGAGGTCATCACACGTGCTCAGTATTTGGCTCTCCAAAACGAGTTTATCATCCAGAAGAATCTACGAGAGGAAGCTGAAGCGGCCCTCGCTCGCCTTGCATCCAACGCCGATGCTGCCATTATGGCACGCGAGGTTGCCGAAAATGAACTCAAGAAGGTCAAGAATTTGTTGAAGATTAAGATTACTGAGCGTGATGAAGCTGTCAACAACGTCCGTAAGCTTGAGCTTTCGCTCTCAGCACTTCAGGAATCACTCGATGAGGCTAATCGCAACGTCGCAGCAGCCCGTGCACGCCGTGCTTCAATTGCTCCACCTACAAACGCCAGCGAGCAGGCCGCCTTGCTTGAGGCAAATACCCAGCTAGCAGAGGCCATCAAGCGTGCTGAGATGTTCGAACGCGCAATGAACGAAACTCGTCAGCAACTCGAGGCCGCACAGAAGAGCATGGATGGAGCTGAAACTCAGGCTGCACTTAAGGTGGCGGACACTGTTGAGCGCATGACAGCTGAAATCAACGAGTTGCGTAACCAACTCGCTGCATCTCAGGCGCAGAATGAACAGCTAACTAAGCAGTTGGAGGTCAGCCGCGAGCAAACTAAGCGTGTTGAAAGCAACCTAGCTGAGCTCTCAGCTAAGCTTGTAGCTGCTACAACGAGCCGCACTCCTAGTGGCATTGCTGAGAGTGCACAGGTCGCTTCGGCCCGTGCACGCATCTCAGAACTTGAACGCCGTGTTGCTGACCTTGAGAGCGAGGCCGACCAACAGGCAGAGGCATATGCTATCCTTGAAGCGCAGGCAGAGCGAGCTCAAACCGAGCTCCGTCGTGCAACCGCCCTCCTTAGTAAGTCTCTCGCACCCTCAATGGGTGCTTCGCGTGCGGATGTTTTGGATACTACTGTGGCAGCTCTGGAAGAGAATCTTGATCAAGCCAAGCGCGAGCTTCAGCAGGCCCGTGTTCGTCGTTCATCGATTTCGTCCATTCCTGAGGAGTCCAACCCAGTCTTGCTCCGCACGCGTATTGCACTTGCTCCCGAAGCCGACCGTGCTGAGTACACCGCTGCTTCAAAGGAGATTGAGACCCAGACCAAGCGCATCCAGGAACTTGAGGCGACCCTTCAATCTGTCCGGGAAGAGGCTGCCGCAGCTCTGAGCCAAGAGCAGGCTAAGCATGAGGCTATTGTTGCCACGGCCGAAGCTGCTGCCAAGGAACTCGAATCATTGCGTGCTCAAGTTGCAGACATGTCGGTTGAGCGCGATCAGCTCCGTGCGGAAGCAGCGGAACTTCGTGACCAGCTCATGGAGCTACAGAATGTGAACCGTCAACTTGAATTCGAGGTTGCCAATGCAGCGCCTGCCGTAATCGAAACTGATCAGGCTGGTGCAGAACACAGTGCAAAGCCTGTTGCCAACGCTGTAGAGTCGGCTGAGCGTCGCAGGAAGCTTGCCGAGGTCGCGTTGGAGCGTGAGAACGCTTTGCGCAAGCAGCTTGAGGCAGCCAATGCCAGCAAGCTGGCAGTTGAATTGAAGTTGCGCGAGTGCCTCGAGAAATACCTCAACTCGCGTGAGGAAGTCCTTGCTAGCGCTCGTATGCTTGAGTCTGTCTTGACTGGCTCTGGTGATTCTGCAGCGAACGCAGAACTCGATGCCCTTACCAAGCGCCTTGAGAAGGAGAAGTCTGTGTTGGCTGAACTCGAGGCAGCACGCGGACGTGTGGCGGAAGATGCAGAGAATGCCAAGCTCCGCCGTCTCTCTGTCGTTGCCCATTTGAACGTCTTTAATGTTGATAACATGAGCTCAGCTGAAGCCACCTTCCTTGACGAGGCCGAGCGCAAGCAACGCGAGTCGAAACAGCTTGCCATGGCGTCCGATGAAGTCAAGGCCAAGTACGCGAAGTCCCAGGTTGAGTTCGACCAGCGCACCACTGAGTTGGAGATGCTTGATGAGGCCATTCGTGAGGCACGCAAGACTGTGGAGAACTTAATCCTCCAACGCGCCCAGCTCATGTCCTCGAGCCGCTTGACTTCTGCAGTGAGTGGTGTAATCGCTCGTATCAGCGAGCTGAACAACGAAGTGACTCAGTTGCAGCTTAGCAATGAGTCTCTCCTTAACCGACTCACAGCGGCTGAGGCAGCGTATGCCGCTTCGGTACAACGTGAGAAGGAGACCCTGAATGATTTGGCTGAAGTGCATGCCCAGTCCGTCCCTGAGGCGGATTTGACCAGTACTATTGAGGCTGTTGAAAATCCCACTCTGCTTGCTGCAGAGGTATCAGCAACCAAGCCTCCTCAGACCATTCCACGACGCCGATCGATTGCTGAACTTTTCGATGAACCAGCTGCGTTGTACGAAGACTCGAAGGCCGAAGGTGAGGCTGTCGAGACTAAGGCCGTCTCGAAGGGCATGTCCCGCACTGCCGCCCGCCGTGAACGCCTCCGCCATGCCATGCAAGGCAAGCTAGAGAAGTTGCAACAAGAGCTTGATCAGGCAATCGAAATGCGCTTCCTCGAGGAGAATGCACGTCTTGCATATGAGAAGCGCTGCGCAGAGCTTGAAAGCGAGTTAGAGCGTGCCAAGAAGTTGCTCTCGAAGGCTATTGAAGATAAGTCTGTCTTGAGCAAGTCGGACAAGGCACATCAGGAGCGGATCGCACGTCTTGAAGCCGCTCTCGATGAGCTCCAAACCGAACTTGCAAAGTCACAACAGGCTGTGGTTCGTGCCCAAATCCGTCGCAGCTCGATTACATCAATCCCCGCAGATCTCTCTGCAGAAGCACAGGCCAAAGCGCTTGCGACTGCCTCCCCAGCGGAGCGTGCAGAGTTCGAAGCCGCACGTAAGGAATTGGAGGCGGCTAATGCACGTGTAACGGCTCTTCAAGCTGCTGTGGAGTCAGCCGGCAAGATGCTGCAGTCTGCTCTTGCTGAGAAGCCAGATCAAGCCGGAGCCTCTGACGTTACGTCCGAAGAACTCTTCAATAACATCAATTCGCTCGTCGCACAGCTCTCCAAGGCCAACACACAGCTTGCCATTTTGGAGGATGAGAGAGTCAGTCTGCTTGAGCGTGTCAAGGAGTTGCAGAAGGAGCTTGATGAGGAGCGTGAGCGCAACTTGAAGCGTGTGAGCGAGGACGCTCAAGACTACGATCCAGACGCTGTGGTTCATCTCGCAAAGCTTGTCCATGCACGAGACAGGGAAATTCGAGAGCTCGAAGATGCATTGCGTAACGTATTCCGACATGCTAATCTGGCTGATGGAGCGATTGACGAAGCCTCGACACCAGAGCAGGTCGGTGACGCGCTTGCCGCTGAGTTCGACCGACGCGCTCAGGAGCTTATTGACTTGACTAATGAGAAGGCTCGTGTTGAGGCTCAGCTGTCTGAGAATCTCCAGAAGCTCATCGAGGCTCAAACCGCGCTCAAGGCACTTAACGACGCTATGGCCCAAACGCAGGGCTCTGTCGGTGAGGCGCAGGGCAAGGTGCTTGCCGAGAAGGATGAGGAGATCAAGGCTCTTCAGACCACCATTGATGCCCTGCAGAACGCTCAGAAGCGTGCCAGTGCTGAGGCTAGCGTCGCTCGCATTCGCCGCCAGTCGGTCACAGGAGCTGCGCCACACTTGGACGCGAAGGTCGACGAGGCTAACTCTCGACTTCAGTTGGTGGAGAGCGCTCTCAACGAAACACGCGCACAACTCGTAGCAGCACTTGAACGAAGTGCCAATGCGGAAGCACTGTCGGCAGACGCCTCAAAGACCGTTGAGAAGATCAGCGAGGAGCTTCAGAAGAAGTCTGAGATTATTAAGCAGCTCGAGTCTGAGAAGGAGGAACTTCAAGCTGAGCTCGCACGTGTCCGCGCTGAGCTGGTCTCCACCTCAGCTGCCGTGGTAAGCGAGCAGGTCCAGGTCTGGGCAGAAGTTCCAACTATTGAAGTCCCAGAGGCCGCCGCTGAGAAGTCGTCCAAGCCGGCTCCAGCACGTCGCCGCTCATCCGTTGCCGCGACCGCTGTTCAGTCCGCGCTCGCTTCTGCCGACGCTTCGAGTGCTTCGGCTCAGGTAGACGATGCAGGTGCTGCTCCCACGGACCGCAAGGCAATTGCTACTGCTGTTGTCGACTTAGTGAGCGAGCTCGAGCAGAAGCTGGTTGCAGCCTTAGCCGACGCAGAATCCTTGACAAAGCAGCGTGATGCCGCGGTTCAGCGTGCGGAAGCCGCAGAGCGTGATCTTCAGCAATCTAAGGCGCTCCTTGAGGAGGCCACCACGTCTCTCAAGCTTGAGTCATCTGCAAAGAGCGAGCTTGATAGCAAGATCCGTGCCTTGGAAGTCACGATCAACGAGCTTAGCAAGGCGAAGGAAGATGCAAACATTGCAGTCCTTTCGAACAAGGCTCGTCGAGCCTCCGTAGTTGGTGCGCTTCCACTTGATGCTTCGAAGGTAGAGGAAGAGCGTGCATTGGCTGGTGCCTCTGCGGCTTCTCGAGTTGAGTACAACGAGGCCAAGGCTGCCCTTGAAGCTGCAGCAAAACGAGCTGAGCAGCTTGAAAATGCGCTGGAGATTGCCAAGCAACGCTTGGCTGAGGCCGTGGCCGAGAAGCAGCAAGAGATGGAAGTCCAGCTTCAGGAGTCGGTTAAAGCCGTCCGCGACGAGCTCCTCGCTGCACGCAAGCGCATTGAGGAGCTCGAGACTGAGCGTGAGGTTCTCCAGGCTCGTCTAAGCACCGTCACCGAAGCGGTCCGAGATCCTGAGGTATCGCATGAGGCTGCCGCCTTCAGCTATTTCTCAGAGATTGAAGAGGAGTCAAGTGCGGTCTCGCAAGCTGTGAGCCAAGCACAGCGACTGCAGGAGGAGATCGACGAAGTCCGCCTGCAGCTTGCCGAAGCCACTGCCGCGAACAAGGTCCTTGAAGAGAAGTTGCAGAAGCTCACAAGCGAACAACTCCAGCGCGAGCAAGAGTTGGCAGCGGCTAATGAGCGTCTGGCTCAAGCCATGGCAGACAATCAGTCATTCACCGAGCACGAGCGACAGTTCCAATCTCGCATTGAGGCTCTCAACACCACTGTTGCGGAGCTTGAGGAGGCGTTGAAGGCCGCAAAGGCACAAGTTACAATCTCGACTGCGCGTCGCGCTTCCATCTCTGCCGTCCCTATCGTACCAGGCAATCCTGACGCGGAGATTGAGATTGCTGTCGCTTCGGGCCCTGAGATCCAGCATCAGTTCGTTGTTGCCCAGGCTGAGCTTGAGGCTGCTCGCCAGCGCGAGCAAGATCTTCAGGCCGCGCTCGATGCCGCTCGTAAGCAGCTTGAGGAGAATCTTGGAGCTATGGCCGCACAGAACGCCCTTCGAGTCACTCAGGCAGCCGAACAGGTGGCGGAAACAATCGAGTCACTTAAGGCATCATTGGCCCAAGCGGAGGAAGAGCGCGACATGTTGCGCGCACAACTCCTCGAGGCGAACGTAGAGAATTCTAAGCTGTTGGCAGCCGTCGAGGCTGAGAAGGCTTCCAAGTGGCTCAAGGGAGAAGATGGCGAGAATATTGACGCAGTTCCTGGCGTCGTCGTTGAGGCCGAAGTATCTTCTCAGAAGTCCTCCGCACCTATATCGACCACTGAGGCAACCTCAGTTGAGGCACTCATTGATGCCATCGCCGACACCCCCGAGGAGGATGGGCCACTCAAGTTCCTTCCAACAGAATCACAGCGTCGCCACGCTGAGCAGCGTCGTCAGCGTGCTCGACGTGCGCTTAAGGCGAATGCTGCCAAGCAAACCCGTGAGATGGATGCATTGGCGCATGTCAGCAAACAGGCTTTGGAGCGTGCAGCTGAAGCGGAAAAGAGATGCAAGCGTGCTGAACAGGAGCTTGCCCGTAAGAGTAAGCTTCTTGACGAAGTCTTGCTCGAGTTGAAGACTTCCCGCCAGTTGACTGAGGAGCATGAGAAGACTGAACGTGAACTTGCAGCTAAACAGGCTGCAATTGAAGCCCTTGAGGAGTCACTCCGAAAGGCACAGGCGTCAGTCGCCATCACAACGGTTCGCCGTGCTTCGATCACCAGCATCCCGATCAGTACTGCTCAGGAAGAGGCCAAGCATCTTGCTACTGCGTCTGAGCAAGATCGCAAGGAATTCGAGCTGGTTAAGGCAGAACTTGAAAGCGCAAAGGCACGTGTCAACAGTCTGAAGGCAGCTCTTGACCTCGCCCATCAGGAGATGGAAGAGGCCAAGGCACAGTCCATTGCTCACATGATCGAGCAGGCCGAAAAGGCACGCCAAGCAGAAATCGACGAGGCCACGAAGGAACTTCGGGCTCGCGTCGAAACCCTCACACAAGAGATGGAAGAAACACGCAAGGCTTATGTTGCCGTCCTTGAGAACCTTGGAAAGAGCGAAGAAGAGCTCGCTGCCCGCAAACAAGAACTCGAACAGGCATCCGAACAGGTCTCACAAGATTCTGACGAGATTGTCCAGCTGCAGATGGAGCTTGCGGAGAAGACCGACGCATTACGTAGCAAGGAAGTTGCTCGCAAGCGTCTCGCAGAAGGGAATGAGCGCCTCAAGCAGACAATCGCAGACCTTCAGGCAGCAATCGATGGCCAGGCCGCGATCGCTCCAGTACCTGTTCTCGAGGCTTCGGTGGCAGAGTCCGAACGTGCTGGCCGCCGACCTTCTATCGCCGCTCAGCTTGTCTCTGAGCGCCGTGCTTCACAGTCTAATCTTGCTGCGGCTGAGCGTCGCGCCTCCATGAGTGGTCGCCGCATGTCATTGGCAGAGCAGGCCCAAGCTATTCAGAAGGATCTACTCCAGACTCAGCTTGATGATGTCAAGCGTCACCTCGCTGAGACTGAGGCTCAACTCGTGGCTGTTCAGTCCGAAAAGAACCGCCTTGAGGCCTTGATTGCCTCCGATTCTGTTATCAGCCAATCGGCCAAGAAGCAGATTGCGCAGCTCGAGAAGCAGAACCAAGCGCTTCAGCGTGCGAATGAGAATCTCAAGAAGTCTGTCAAGGCGCTTGCTCTCGAGAACAAGCGCTTGAAGGACAGTGATGAGGATGACGCTACCAGCGTTAGCTATGCGGAGATGCGTGACATCTTCAACCCTGGCCGCCGCCAGAGCGTTGTTATTGCACGTCTTGCCGTGCCTACTCCCGAGCAACTCGCTCAGGCCGAAGTTGTTGCAACGCAAGCGGAAACTAGCTCGAGTGCTTCAGCGCTTGCAGAGAATCTTCTCAAGGTTCAGCTGGATTACCAGCGTAAAGTCGCAGAGGCGGAACAGCTTTCTGCGCAGCTTGCTGAGGCCAATGCTAAGCTTGAACGTGCCGAAGCCATGCTCGCTGCAGCCTCGGCAGAGAAGCCTCAAGCTGATCCTAGTGACGAGGTTCAGCTTCTCATGCAGCAGCGCGACGAACTGCAAGCCACCGTGGCTGAACTTCAAGCAGCTTTGGCCCACAGCAAGGAGAGCGCAGAACGAGCGGACGAGGCTGAGAACGAGATTGCTAGGTTGTCTGCTCGCATTGATGAGCTTGAGGCATTCGAGGCAAGTGCCATTGCGCAACTCGAGGCGTCACGAGCTGAAATTGACAATCTCAGCAAATCCCTTGAACAAGTCATGGCTCAGCGTGATCAAGCAGAGAACAACGCTCGCACCTTGTCTGAGGCACTAGCAGCCTTCGAGGCAAAGGCAAAGCGTGCAGTTGAGGATGCCGTTAAGGCCTCTCAATCTGAAGACGTGGATGCTATCAAGGCTCGGCTGGCTGAGGCGGAAGCAGACTTGGTCAAGGTTCGCACCGCACTAGAATCCAGTGAGCGTGAGGCGTCAGCGCTGCGGGCCGAAATCAAGTCACTGAAGTACCGTCAGTTGATGACAGCTGCTTTGGCTCGCATCCGATTCGGACGCAAGCCAGAAACAAGCAACGACATCGCTAGTGACGCAGATGCATGCAGCAAGGAGGTAGCTGCACTCGCTGCGGAATCTCGTGCATCATCCTCCTCTGCTACCGCGGAGTCATCAGCCGGACCCGAAGAGATCGCTCGCCTTAAGGCCGAAATTGCTGATCTCTCGTCTACTTTGCAAGTCCAAGCCAAGGAGAAACGCCGCCTTGCCACAGCAAATGAGCATTTGCGTGCGTCAGTGAAGATGCTCTCGAACCAACTCAAGACCTTGAAGAACAACGAGCCTGAAGAGGTTGCGGCTGATGAGATCCGTGAAACACTGAACTTGCTGGAGGCTCGCGTCGAGCAGCTTACTCGCGAGCGTGATGAAGCCCTCCAGCGCGTGTCAGAACTGCAAGTACAGACCCAGGCGGCTCAAGCCTCCACCGAATCCAATCGCCGAGGCTCTATTGTTGATTTGAAGCAAATTAAAATGACCAATGCAAGACTTGGCCTCTTATCTGATATCCGAGCTCGCCGACGCGCATCTGTCACAACTACGCTGGCTTCAGAACCATCGCTAGATGGATTGCCGCCGTTGCCTGAAGCCGATGATGATTTCTTCGCGACAAGCACCCGACGTGGTTCGAACGCGGCGCTTGCTTCGCCGATCCCACCGGCGGCTGAACCAGCCACAGTAGTGAACGATGAGATTGACGCAGTTTACCCACTTCCAGGTGTGACAGACCAAGAGGTCGCTGCAGCCTTCGCCGCTCACAATGCAGCATCACTCCAGGTTGTTGTCGCTGAAGCGAATGCACGCCGACGAGCATCCATGGTTGCAGCAGCCGCGGGCGTTGATGAGTCTTCCTCAGCCTCGGAGTCGGCTGCAGCTTCGCTCACGCGCGCCCTTGTCGAGTCAGACCCTGCAGTCATTGCAGCTAAGGCTGCTCAACAAGCAGCTCGCAAGAACCTTATGCTGGCAGAAATTCGCGCACGCCGACGTACGTCGGTTGCAGTTATGCCAGCGGTGCCTGAGTCGCAATCTTCAGCGATGTTTGGTGCTATTGAGGCAGCTCGTAACAAGCAGCATCTCCTTAACCAAATTCGCACTCTTCGACGTGCATCAGTGGCTTCTCCTACAACCACCACTGCACCTGCAATGGCCACCTTTGATGAAACGCTTTCTGAAGCGGCTATGCTCGCTACTGCACGTCACAAGCAACAGCTGCTTCACGATATTAAGCTCTTGCGCCGCGCTTCCCTCTCTCCAACAGCACCTATCACTGCTGTCCCCGAAGACGCGAAGCTTGAGATCGATCCAATTGAGATCGCACGCACCAAGCAACAATTGCTGCACCACATTAAATTGCTTCGTCGTCCTTCACTCAGCCCAGCTGCCGCCAATGCCGTTTCAATTGCCGAATTGGATGCCATTGCAGAGTCAGAGCTTCTCGCACATGAGATTGAGGTTGAGGCCAAGGCTGCCGCCACCGCCGCTGCCGCCACACAAGAACAAAGCAAGCAAGATTTGGATGTTTATGAGGTTGCTGAAGTTGCTGCTAACAAATACCGTGTCTTGCGCCAGATCCGTAGCCTCCGCCGTGCATCTACTCCAGTGGTTGCGGCATCTCCAGCTACTGAGACCTACGTTGATGCCGTGGAGGTTGCTCGTAACAAGCAGCACTTGCTCAGTCAGATCCGCGCCTTGCGTCGCGCCTCTGTGAATGTTCAGACAATCAGCGAAGCCGCATCCAAGACCGATGTCGACCTTGCTGAAGTCGCGCGTAACAAACAACACCTGCTCAGTCAGATCCGCGCCTTGCGTCGTAAGTCGACATCGGACGCTACAGAATCCGAGCACTTCGCAGCCGATCCCGAGATCGCCGCATCAGTTGCACGTAACAAGCAGCACCTTTTGAGCCAAATCCGTCAGCTGCGCCGCGCTTCTTTGGCAACACCTGCCGTCGTAGACGAATCCGTTCTCTCAACTGCTGCTGCCCCTGCAGAGAGCGTTGATGATCACACCGCGGAGCTTGCCCAGGCTCTCCACCAGCTCCAGGTAGAACGCGATGAGCTTCAGGCAAACAACACCACTCTTCTTACCGCCCTTGAGGCCGTAACGCAGCAGCAACATGAGACCCGATCGAAGGAGGCAGCGCTGACTCAGGCCGTTTCTGACCTCACTGCTGAGCTTGAGGTCGCACGCGCCGAGATTCAGAAGCTTGGATTGCAGGCAGATCAAGTCACTCCTTCGTTCGCTCGACGCCCTTCGATGACTGAGTCCAATGTAGTACTTGAAAAGGCCAAGGCAGAGAATGAACAGCTCAAGCAGACCCTATCAGAGCTTGTCACCGAAGTTGAGCGACTTCGTGACAAGAACAAGGAACTCGAGGCTGCCATGAGCTCAGCCATGAGCATGTCAGGTGGAGTCAACATTCACATCAACGATGAAGAAGACTTCGGTGGATCGAGCACGGCCACTTTGCCAGCCCCAACAGTCGATGAGACACTGCAACGACTCACAGCAGAACTCCAGGCACAGGAAGACGTTGCGACCGAAGCGACGCGTGCCTTAGCTCGTAAGGAACAAGAGCTTGCATCGCTTTGGGCGGAGTATGAGCAGGCCAAGACAACGTGGCTGCAGTCTCAAGTGTCTGCAAGCTCCGCCGCCATTGCGGTCGCGACTGTTGCCCGAACGGAAGAAGACCTGCGCTCTGCTCGTGCGGAGGTTCAACGCCTGACGGGTGAGGTCAGCACTCTCGCTATGCAGAAGGCTGTCCTAGAAGAGAAGCTTCACGCTGTTGAGGAACGCCTTGACATGCTCCGTGCTAGCCGAGACGAAGAGAAGGCAGAGCGTCTTCGCGTCCAAGACGACTTGCATAAGGCTCGCTCGGAGTTCGAAGTTGCTACCAAGCGTTACGCAGAGGCCGAAGCAGCTAAGCAACATATTGAGTTGCAGCTCGCCTCCACTCAGGCTCAGCTGGACAACAAACTGGTTGATCTAGAGCGCGCTCGCACGGAAATCCAGTCCTTGCGCAACGAGCTCGCTGCTGCCAATCGTAACGCAAGCTCGACTACTGCCGAGCTCCAGAAGCAACTGCTGTCGCTTCAGGCCCAGACTTTGCAGCAGAAGATGGAGGCCGATCAACGCATCTCGAACCTTGAGGCCGAGGTGAACTCCAGTGCACTCAAGGTCCAGACTTTGACGACTGAGAAGCAGACCCTTGAGAAGGATCTTGAATTGGCTGTCCTCCGCCAAAACAGCACGTCATCAGAGAATGCCTCCCTTGTCCGTCAGCTTGCAGCAGCCGAGGGTGCATTGGCGGACACTAAGAAGCAAGTGACCGAAGCTCAAGCTCGCGTACTCGAACTTGAGCAGCAGATCCGTGTTCTTGAAGAGGCAAAGGCACTTGGTGCCGACCCAAGCCAGGCGTCTGCTGCCTCTGGAGCGACCCCTGCAACTCCTGCCCGTCGCAAGTCGGTTGCTGGTTCGAGCTTCTTGTCACCGAGCCTCCGTAATGCCATTGCCTCGCTTCAAACTTCTCCCGATTTGGGAGATATCATGGCACCACCATCTGCCATTCCAGCCACGCAAGATCCTGCAGAGGTTCGACAATTAGCAGAGAAACTTGTCCGCCATGTTCGTTCGCTCCAGGATCGTGCACGCGCCCAAGACAATGCAATTAACAAGATGCAGCAGGTCATCGCATCTCTCGAGGCAATTGTGCAGCGTGAGCAGCAGGACCAGAATCAGACTTTCGGCACAATGGACTGGATCGTGCGTCGCAAGCGCGAAATGCTCGAGGAAGAGGGTGCCGAGATGAAGAATGCCGCTCAGCTCTTGCGCGCTGCCACTCTTCGAGTTAAACAGCAGCAGGCTCAAGCTGAAGAGAGATTGGCTGAGCTTGACCGTGAGAAGATTGCCTTGAACCGCGAGCGTGTTGAGCGCGAAGCAGAGGTTTCACGTCTCCGCGGACTTGCCCGCGTTGCTGAGCAGGCGAAGGCCGAGGCTGAAGCACAGGTCATTGCGCTGCGCCAGTCCGTCAGTGATTTGCGATCTCAGCTCGATGCAGCCCGAGAAGAGCTCAACAGCGTTCGCACTCAACTTCAAGAGATGTCTGCGCGACATGAGCGTAGCCTTGGTAAGATCAGCTCGCTTGAACAGCAACTCGCTGAGAAGGATGCTCGCATTATCGACTGTGAGACAGCTGTCACAGCAGCGGAGCGCGCCAAGCTTGATGCTGAGCGCTCTAATCGCGCTTTGTTCACTGAACTTCAGTCTCTTCGCGACGACCGTGTTGCCCTGCTCAGTCGTATGGCTACCGAGTCTGAGAGTGCACTCCGTCGAGAAGAAGCGCTCAAGAACGAGTTGCAGCGCGTTGAGCGTGAACTTCAGGCAGTGCAGCTCAGCGCGTCTGCAAGCAACTCATCTCGTGCGGAGGACAAGGCACGCGCAATGCAGCTCCAAGTTCGAGTCGAACAGCTTCAGCTTGAGATTGACCGCAAGGATAAGCGCATGCAGAGCGTGGAGAAGTATATGGAGGAGGTTGAGTCTGACGCTCGCATTGCGAAGGAAGAGAAGGAACAATTGGTCCGTAAGCTACTCGATGCTGAAGCCCAAATTGCAAACTTACGCCAAGAGATTGTCGATTTGGAGCGATCTCGCGCAGCCTTCGAACGACAGAAGTCTGTCCTTGCAATGCTCCCACGTGGCCTCAGTGCTTCGCAACCCGAGGCACTGCCAAAGATCGAGCAGGCCGAGGCCAGTGCGACCGAGGGCGCGGCTCCAGGTTCTGCTTCAATTCCCGCGGCCGCTGCGGCCATTCGCCGTGCAAGCCTCTCTGGCGAGATTGTGGACACTCCTTCCGGCCCCTTGCCAGTTGAAGTGGTCAATGCTGTGAGCGAGCTCACAGGACAGGTTGAAGCATTGTCTGAGCAGCTTGTCGCAGCTCAGCAACAGATTGACGCATATGCAGATCAGACGGCACAACTCACTGAACAAGTAGTTGAGCTCGAGAAGCTTCGTGATGAGCAGTTACTTCAGATCCACAATTTGAAGACCGAACTTGCTGAGGCTGTGTCCCAGCGCGACGTCATCTCCAAGCAACTCGAAGCCGAGCAGCAACAAGTTCGTCAGCTCCAGCGTGAGTTGAATGAGGCACGCAACATTACTCCCTCTGTGGCAGCGCTTGCCGAGTCTGGTGAGGACGCACCTACCTTCGTCTCACTTACTCTTGAACTTGCCAACGTTCGCCAACACGCTGCTACGTTGCAGGACACAATCATGCAGAAGGAGATGAAACTCGCATCCCTCGAGCACCAGAACGCAGAGTTGCAGAACACGATTGTGGCACATGAGCTCGAGCGCCGACACCTCGAACAACAGGTTGCGTCCTTGAATACGCAAATTGAGCAACTTAAGCAGTCTCTGCAGAGTGCTCGTCAGGCACGAGCAGAGGCAACGGCCAGCCAGGTTGCGAATGTGCAACGTCGAGTGGGTCTTCCCTCATCGCCCGGGGCCATCTCACGCGTTGCGATGGCAGTGACCCCAAGCCGATACCTCACGCAGGCGCGTTCGATCGCAGGTTCCCCAGTAAAATCGACCGCAACGGGATCAGTGATCGGTGACACACCCGCATCGCAGGATGCCGTTAACGCCTCGAGCGAGAATCCCGCCGCGGCGACCAACCAGGTGGGTTCTCCAGTGGGAAGACGAACAAGCTTGACTGGATCCCAGGCAACCATGACACCTAACCTTCCTCGGTCAGGCTCCACAACGGCTCGACCCAGTGATCAGCCTGCCTCCAATACGGCCCGACGAGCGTCGACTACCCGTAGCTCTTTCTCGTCATCGCTCCCCTTCTCGACCCCACAAGCACCTTCTCGTCAGTAAACTGATCTGAAGGCCCTACAACATTTCCTGCTTCCTTGCTACTCTTACCGAGCTGAAAACCCTCACCATTTCAGTCCCAATCAGTTGTCCTCAATTCGTTTCGTTTCCTTTTCGTAGCCATACCGTACCAAATTGTGCAATGATCGCGAATGTTTTGCTTCGCACAATCCTTGGTTCCCTCCCTACGTAAGCATCGAGTTCTTGAATTGGTGAGAAGTTCGAGCGATCACCATTTGCGCTCTCCCTCAAGCTCGATATATTGCGCCTTAGCCTTGGCCGCCGTGCATTCCCTTGTGCTTTGTAAGCGATGCAAACTAGCATCAGCACTTGTTGAATGTGCAGCAGAGTCTTGCTGAGGGTAGCTTGTACAACCTGATTACGTGTATGCGACTATGGCATTTTATTACTTCCTCTTCACCCATGTTAGACATGACGATCCATCTCCTGATATTTTCTGCTTCTATTTATGTATCTCATCTTCCCACTTCACACGAGTGTTGTACGCACATGTGAGCTTACAGATGGGAGGATGCAGACATATCTGTTGAACAACCTTGCTAACATCACAGCCAGCGACAAACGAGGAAACAACAGAAAAAGCAAAGCAAAAGGAAATGACAAAATCAAGCGCAACAACCGCAACATACTGGCTTTTTCTTATCATTACTCTTATCAGTATTATATGCTCGTTACTCAGCTGCGCAGCGTCGTCCGCGTTTTCGCCGGCACATGCTCTCAACAGCCCTACGGAGCCTTTTGGAATCATCGACCAAGCTCTCATTTGACCCGCTGCATTTTGCACAGCCCTAATGATCAGAGACCATGCTGGGAATTTTGGTCTCCGTTAAATGTGAACTATTCACCGCACGATGGGCATCCGTTCTTCGCAGTGTATTTCTCCGAGACATTGCTGAAGGCTTATTGGTGCCAATCGTGCGCGGGCCCAGTGCACCGCGGCGCGGAAGTGAGTTTGGTCTCGAAACAACAGTATTTGCGCCATATCGTCGTTTCGCCTTTCCCTCTGGTTTGTATGCCACAACCTGCAGCTCGGTTTGGCATCGTTAAAGTCTCCAAGAGCGAGGTCGATTGCACCGTCGATACTACGGCCAGCTTCCTGAGTATTCATTTAGAGCTCTTTTATCCCCTGTCCATTATCCATCTGATCTCGTAATCAGTACACATATCCAACTCACATAAGGCGACCTCAGCATAAAGTTTGTAACCATTGTCGTTCATTCTGAGCAAGTTGTGTATCGTGCTGTTTCAACCGATTGTCTGGAGAACGATTTGATCGACGTTGAAGTCAGACCAAGCACGGGTGGATAAAGTCAAACTTTGAGTCAACTTCACACAACGGTCAGTAGTGCACATCTCGCGAGTGAAGGCTGATTTCGCGCTACAAAAATGCAATATCGCTGCTGCATCTAGTGCAGCCACTCAATCACGTCCGTTTTCCGTGAAGAAGATTGCAGAAGAGGCCCAATTCCAGACCAGGGCATTCTCCCACGCTTTCTCGCTGTGAAGTTAGGTTAGTTTACTGCCCCAGCACGCTGTGTGTGGTATTAGTTCTGGTTATCGCCAAGCATAGCGACCATGAGTGGTACATCCACTGCAGCGCTGGACGAGCCAATGACGCACACGAAGCATGCCATCAACACCATGGCAAACTCTACCCGGGCCATCCTCGAACGCAGCCATCATGGTCAGGCTGACTACGACGACCATAGTCGCACAACACCTAGCCCTTCACTGCCGCCACCAGGGGCTGGCAAGAACTCGGCCTTTGCTCTTGCGCCCCTCCAGTCCGTCGTCGAGACCTCCACGTCGAGATCGAGGCGAAGTTCCACACTTGATCTCGCATCAGCATCTCCGTCTGTGGTGGGGAACCGTTCCCTACATCCACCATCCACTCCAGCATCCATCATTGAGTCAGGAGCGGCCCCTAGAAACGACGCGAAAACGGATCAGCGGGCTCCAGTAACACTGGCATCAACAGCGACTCCAGGCAGATCCCCATTTCGTACTCCGCGAGTGCCGACACAGCGAGCCCGACGAGGCGAAGTAGATGAGGTACGACGGCACCCGGGCACAAATGCAGGCGCTGACGGTGCTCCAAACACTTCTTTGAGCATGAGAGCGACACCAATGACCAAGGCGAGAAGTCAACGGCTCAGCAGTGGCAGCGGTTTTGATACACCCTATCTAAATGACACTCTGCCATTACTAGAGTCCATTTCTCCTAATGCTTCTCCACAGCTCCACTATCCTCCACGTGTTCCCGGAGTCAGAATTATTCGATACGATTCGATCGAGGCTCAGGCACTGAGTCGTGCGCTGCGTTCGTCCGCCTTGCAACATCACAGCAACAGGGCAGGCAAGCCAACGTTTGCGACAACGCTTGAAATGTCGCCTCAATTTACACCGATAACACAGAAGTATAGTCTTTCTGAGTTGCAGAGCTCACCATTCCCCCTTCTGAGCCACGCTGATCCGAGGACCCCGACGAAGGAAATATTTCGCCACTGGCAGAGAGCGTATCTCAATGGTGAGCTAACATCCAGTACTGTACCGAAGTACGATCCAGTCGCTCGAGGTACGATGAATACTCCTCTCCAGATTCAGGGGGCATTTGAATCTGCGTACTCAAACAGGCGTCACGCCATTGCTAAGCCAAAGCCACAACGCCTCGTCAACGCCAAACCATACTTTGACCTGGCACCGTCACAGCCATCTTTCCAAACCCAGACCGCACCCGCGACACAAAGCATTCAGGACACTGCTGGAGAGTGGTTTTCACAGCTTGATGGCGACAGCCGCACGCAGACTACATCAAGTCTAGCGTCAGGATGTCCCTCTTCTCAATCTTTCCAGGACGATCATGAGAATGAGAGGTACACCCTCCCTATCGTCGTCGAAGCCCCTTCTCAACATCGACAGCCAGCTGGAGCAACCAGCATGGGTGCCCGCGCGCAAGTGCTTTGGCAAGAAAGACTAAATCCTAGGCCGCTGCCGCATGAGGTGGCTGCATTTACGAGCGCACTCTGGGGGTCTTCACGAGAGCGCGTCCACATGTGTAAAGTATCGCCTCATTCCAGGCGCCCAAAGTTATTTGGATGCGACGACGAATACGCTGACGCTGCGATCCATAGGACATCTGTAAAAGAGCGTATGCTCAGTCGCCTTGCGTTAATCGACAGTTTTCAACTGATACGTGCATTGAGAGGGCTGTCCTCTCGTATCAAAAGCGTTATCCCAGTGGACGAAAACGGAAATGCGCGAGTAACGCGTCAGGCTCACGCGTTTTTGACGCTTCTAACGAACACTTTAGCTAACCCAAGTGTGGTCGAGGTTGCAGTCTGCCCAAAGGGTATAATCGTCGTTCTATTAGAAACCGGCCTTTGTTGTGTGCTCCGAGTCGAGCGAATCCGAGGTGGTCAAGACTCAGCCTCGCGACCCATGCTGTCAGCTACGACTGACTCTGTGGTCGAGCTCGAAGAGCATTTGCGAAAAGACTATTTATCACTTTCTACAGATCCTGTAGACCCGCTGAAGGAGTGCCAAAGATGTACAGAAGCAGATGATGCAGATGATGACTCAGAGCCAACAGATGTGGCATCCACTCGTCTGATTGGCATACTCAACGACCTCTCGCAATCTTTTGAACTCGTTCGGTCGATTCAATACGATACCGCAACTCAAAGGATATTTAAACTTGCGGTTCACGCACATGACGGCTACTCACGAGTGCAGTGCTACACAATCGGACTAGCTTCAATACTCTCGCTATCCCACCGTAGCCGTCAGCGCGAAGCACAATTCGATGATCTTTTGTCGCGCCTGTTCCCAGCATCTGAGGGCGGTTCTCCCGAGGATCAGCTACCCAGTGCTGGGTTGCTCCAGAATATGGCCATACCATGCGCTCCTCCAGGAACGAACTTTTTCCTTACTGAAAACCTCCGATATCCAGGCTATATCGAGTTTCAAGAGGGTTGTAAATGGGTTGTGTCATCAAGTGTTGCAGCGATTGAAGATAGAGCTGCGTCAGGACAACGTAGTGATCCCAGTCAAGAACGTAGCTTTTGGTCCGAGTACACACTTAAGCTGGAAGCCCAGATCCTAAACGCGATTGGCAACAGCAGCGAATCCGCGCGCTCCCTACATTCCGATATCAACCCACGGAAACGCCCTCGGTCTTGTGAGCGTCAACACCACCTTCTCACGAACTTAGAGTTCTCGCTTGCGAAAGCATCCGCTCTGACTCAATCAGGCTACTTGAATCTTCCTGGGATTTTTTACCCGCCAACTGTTTTTGAGAGACTCAGAGAAAGTAGCGAAGAATGGAGATGGAATGAATTTCAACATGCTCCATGCCATAAGCACGGCGATACGGATAACAAACCCTTCGTCGGCAATTGTCTTGGAACTTATAAATTATGGTCCTCACATGAGCTCACAACATCTACTCAAGCGCGTCCCTATCTCACGCTATTTTCGTATGCGAATCTCCAGATCAAGGAACTACGTATAGCAGCTGGCCTCGCTGTTGTGATTTTGCGACATGTTGCACCAGATGGTACTGTGACATGGCCCTTGTTGGTGATCGAGCTGAATTGCGCACATCTACATGGATCCGATGTACATCCCTCTAGTGGGCCGAGCATACTCGCAAGGCTACAGCTTATATTGCCCGCAGCTGTGGCAAGTATAGAGCTCACAGAGTTATCTTCTCAACATGTCCTCGTTCTGAAGTTTGAACGATGTGATGTTGCTGTTTTGGACCTAGCACACCTATGTGAAGCCGCTAAGAAGGGTGAGGATATTGTTCCGCACGAGTTTTGCAGGGTTGTCCGAAATACTGCAGCTCTGCCTTTAGGATCCCTTCATTTCCTACCTCGTCGTGGATTAGTTATGGTTGGTGCAAAGTCTGGGCGCGGCTCTTCCGTAAGGCTTTGTCCTGTTCATAATCTGGCAGATCCAGCGCGCAAAGGCTTCTTACTCACTGTGGTTGTTCAAGATGGCGGTGGTAAAGCTCAACACCAGCACAGCGAACTAAAAGGTGATACCGTCGGCGGGGTCTCATTTAATGACGTTCTTGTTGGTGACGAAGGAGGCTTACAATTCACTCCTACAAAATGGGAAAAACATGATGCCGCGGTGCCAGACGTAGCACTCCAAATGGATGCTGAAGGATCTGGAGAGTATGCCACGACCTTGTTTGTCAAAGGGCGAATTCTATTCCAGGACTCCATCATGTCTGAGTGCATGGAACAACCTCAAGCCTGTATGAATCGATCCACACTGCTGAAGTCAGGACTATGCGGTTTATCCCAATCTGTACCTGAAAGTCCGCGTGCATTCACTTTGGATCCGAGTAACTTTATGCTTCTAGAGCAGCAATCGGCTACATTTCAACGACTCTTACGAGGACGATTGCCTGAATATCTCGGGCCCGTGGGGACTCCGAGCATCTCGCCTGGCAGGCGACGTATTGTTCCAAGACGGCAAAGTGCTTCCCCAATAATCCCCTTTACAAGACAACAATTAGCTCAGCGAAGCGAAAGGATGCAATTGCAGGGCGATCTAAACATAATCCAACAGGCTTCTAATGGGATGTTAGCTGGAGGATCAACGCCAGCTAATATGGACTCTGTTCTACGACGGATCCAGGGTCAATCATCCACTCCTCGCTTGAGGACATCTGTGGAGGCAACTCTGTCTCAGTGTCCGAACTCTGACGTCCTCGCAGATGACGAAGTCTCGGTATCGCATCATTCCAGCGAACCATCACAAAATCGCACCCCAAAGGCCACCAACAACCATACCATAGCCCGGTTACTCCAACCCAAGCACCCTCGTTCAGCTCATTCTAAAGCACGTGCACCCTTACCTCCGAACCCAGTTGCTCGTGTGTTTGCAGCAGCAGCCGCAGCAAGCTCAAGGTTCGGTGCAATCCGTAGCCACACTGGAACAGCTGAGCCACTGGAGGAATGTGCTAGTCCGGGCCGCAGCCCTCTCGATGATCAGGTTGGTCTCAGTCCCGACAATATTACCGAGTCGGTACAGTCACCTATCCGTTCCACAAGTTCACACTCAACGACAACACCACTAGAGCAGCTTTTCTTATCTCAACCGCAGGCTCGTGACTTATTCCCTTTAACTCAAGCTGAAGCATCATATCAACGGATAGATCTTCCGACCCTTTCTGACACTTCCGCAGATGAATCAGCTTCTGACCCTGCAGAGAGTTCTGGCGAAGATTCCTCGACTGATTTTGATACGAACACGCAAACTAGGCCAAGACAACGTGCCAACGTGGCCTCAAATGCGAGTGGATGCGACATTGATGAATCGACCTGGGGTCTTCGATCTGAGTCTTTGTTGCACGTTAGTCGAAGCTCAAACCAAGATGGCGAATTGATCTTCCTAGCGCAGCGCGATGCTGCAGCCTCACAAGTAAATATGCCCAGATGGGGTCATGAAGACGTCGATGAAACGGTGCAAGAGGAGCACACGTCAAGTCCTAATACTAATCCGTCTATTGCACCAAGTTGTATTTCATTGGACGAGCGATGGGTGTTTCTGCTGGATCCAAACGCATACGTTCTGCACCCAGAGTTGACCTCTCAGCGGGGATTGGGTACGTTTGGGAGACTCGACGTTGTAGATACAGTCACCCAACGTATTTTGGTATCTTTGGTTCCAGAGTCCATCTTTAAGCGAAAGCCAGATGCGAACCACGCCAAGTCAGAAGATATGAGGTCTCCACGACGGCTTGTTGCACTGCCCGATCACGTCCTGAAAGGCGTTATCAATATTTCCATTACGTCTGGTGTGTTCCCATTTTATGGTGCGTTCACCGAAACCGCTGAACCCACTGAACCCGCTGAACCCGCTGAACCCGCTGAACCCGCCGAGTCCAATGACGAAGACCCTCTTGAGAATGCGCTTCTTGTAGTCTTGAGCACGAGTAACGGCGATTTGCATATATTGTCCGTGCGGTGGTGAGTCTTTAATCTGGTATCCAGCTATTTACAATAAATTAGTGTTGAATGCTTTTATGTAAAGCGAGGAAGTTGTGCTTAATATAATCGTGTCCCTGAATGCGATCTTGAGACACTAAAGTCCATGTTGGGATTAAATATAACACTAGGACGTTTGATGGTTGGAAAGAAAATACATTGTGTCATGTGAGTGCGAACAATTTGTGTCATGCAGATTGCTTCATACCTACCAGCGTATGCTGCAGTATCAAGCCTTCCAGTCTGCTGCTGCCAATGCTGCGCGGTGCGTTGCTTTACCCTTGAAAGAGGTTGAACGAACTCGGTAGAATCATATACATACAATCGAAGAGAGCAGCACAGACTAGGTGTAAACACATGATTACAAATTAATAAGTGTAGTCGTCATAATCGTCAGCATCAAATTGAGAGGCGAGATGACCCTGGCCCTCGTCATCGGAGGGAGGATATCCGCCGACTTGGCCTGCAGGATGTTGCTGCGAAGTCGATACCTCGAATCCATCATCCTCGTCAAGCTCGTCGTCGTCGACATCGACGAGATCTCCGAACTCGTCACGTCGCTGCCGTCTGATGCGATGGGTTCCTGCACCCAGGCGGTTGGCCGAACGTGAGATAGACGCCTCCTCGTTGTAATAATCATCGTCAGCATGGCTGGCAGCGCCAGCATCACTTGGACGTCTGACGTAGGACTCGTCACCATACGACATGTTATCGTACTCATCCTGAACTCCGGCACGAGCACGGCCGGACTCCATACGAGCACGAGCTTCGAGGGCTGCGCGGGTCAGCGCGGCTGGGTCAGTCGCTTGGAATGGAGCCGGTGCCTGCACGCTCTGACGTCGCTGCGACTGCTGGGGCGCAGATGGCGCGGTTGTAGAGCCTGCATCAAGCATTACAGATCCCTTGCGACCATACGGACTACGCGGGGCCTCAACATCTGAGGTTACACTCGAAATGGAGTTGGCTCGGCTGCGCTGATTGGGTGTTCCAGGTGTCTGTCGACCTCCTCGTAACACATCCTCAGGGTCGACTTCGAAGCCAGAGTCCTCTCCGGATAGGTAGTCCTCATCGAAGACTAATTTCGGCATGACAAACTCCTCATCTTCGTTAACATCGTCATCGACGTTGTCAACACCAGTGAACGCGGGGCGATCGGCTTCGAAACGAACGAGACCCTTGGCAACACGTTGGTTATATAATTCAATCTCACGTTGGCGGCGACGCTTCTGGCGCTCTTCGGAGTCAGCAACCGAGAGATCTGAGCCATATTGGGAAGTGGAGTCATCATCTTCACCAGCTCGTCTTCCTCGAGATTGCCGGTCACTGTCGTCGTCAACATTATGGAAGATGACTTTCTCTCGTGGATTCGAGCTGGTGGTGGACATGGCATCATCAACACCCAATGCGGGGTCGTAAACGACGTTCTCATCGGTTCCATCTGTTGCTAAGGCAACTTCGTTCAGGCCGGAGAGCAGCGCGGTTTGGCGACGACGCTCGCTCGTAACGGCTTCAAGAGCCGCTAATGCACGAGCCGCCTCCTCGTCTGCGCGACGGTCTTCCTCCATGACTTGTTCACGTTCTCGACGCATGCGCTCGATTTCGGCAAAGGCTTCTGGTGAAAGCAGGTCACGATCGCGATCGCGCTCACGTCGGAGTCGTTCTTCTTCGCTGAGCTTAGCTTCACGCTCCTGCTTCGCCTTGAGTGCGATCTGGTTCAGCTGCTCTCGAGTCAGTCCTGCCTCAGCATCTTCAGCTGCCTCTGCGAGGCGCGCATTCTCGGCTGCGAGTTGTGCAAGAGCCTGGAGTCGACGTCGCTGCTTAGCCGACATCTGCGAACTGTCGGCGGCTGTGAAGCCATAAGGACCAACGAAACTAGTTGCGACATCATCCTGCTGGCGGCGTCCATCATCCTGTTCTAGCGCATCAATCGCTTGAATAACAGCATCGATGCGGTGATTGCGTGCCTTGGCTTTCTTCTGGCGCATGTATGGGCCAATGAGGGTATCACCCAAACCGATCTGTGGTCGTTTGCTTGGATCATCCTCTGCGAAGATGAAGTCGGGCTCGTCCATCTTGTGTGTTTTCTTATAAACAGTTTTGCCATCCTTTCCATCAGTAGATTGGTTCTGGCGTTTGCGCTCGGCGTCCAACTTCTGCTTTGCAAGGTTCGCGATTTCGGTGAGGGTGCGGATAGACTTGATGTAGTGAACTAGCTTGCCCTGACGCGCTGCCTTGGCGATAAAGAAGAACATGAAGACAAGGAAGCTGACATATGCACCAACTAGGAGCAAGATCGCAGCGGTGATTAGACCACGCATTTCTGTAGTCTGTGTACTCTCGACAAAGAAGAAGTTACCCAAGAAGAAGATACCAAAGGATGAGAAAAGGGCTGTAGTTTCAGTCCAATCCATGAGAATCGACTCGAAGGGCCTTGCATAAACTTGGGCTAGGATGCACAAGAAAAGCAAGAATGATGCGGCCAAGATCTGGACGTAGAGCTGACCAATCAAGAAGACGGTGATCGCGACGAGACCCATCTTCCGAATCATTTCAGCCAAGAACCAGAAGTAGTACCGACTGTCGTAACCCTGATAGACGAAGGCCATTCGCGATACAAACTGTTCGCGGCGCAGGAAGTCGACCTTCGCGCCCTTGCGGTCTTCTTGGATCATATGGCGGTTGTAGTACAAATAGAAGAATGTGGTGAATGGAATACCGGCCGTCCAGAGACCCATCATCGGCAAACCAACGAGCATAATCCAACTAATGTGGGTGGGTGTGTAGCACTTCTCGCTGAGGTCCGCCAAGAGATAGCTCTGCGGGTTGCCAGCTTCACCAAGGTCTTTGCAAGCGAAGAGAAGGAAAGATTGACGTGCAATGTTCGGATGCAAGAAGAAGAGGATGACCGTAATCGTAGTAATGTAGTAACCTCGCCAGGAATAGTTGAAGTATGATACTAACATTTCACGGTCAGAATCGGAAATCTGACTTGCCACAGCATCCAACTCTTTCTGGCGCTCTTTGCGTCGAACCAGGTAGGCTCCGCCAATAATGAGGAAAGCAAGGATCAGAGCGAGAAGCGGCAGGACGAGGAACATGAGACATTGCAAGTAGAAGGGTTTTGCAAACATCAAATCGCCCAAATAGCAATCTAGCGACACCAAAGACGCGGTGTTCGTTCCGCTCTCTGAGGAGGACATGAGTTGTTTAAGCGCAGGTGGCCATTCATACTCGAATTGACCAGCAATCGACATGACCTGTGCCGACGACATGGCAATCTTGAACAGTAACGGGATGGGTGGCTTGACAACAAGATCAGCTTGAGCAGCTTCATCAAATCTCTTCTTCTTTTCAAGTTCCTCGAGAACAGTCGCGTTATTTGTGTCGAATTGAGGCCGTCCATCCTGAATTGTCTTGAAAGACATGATACCGCAAAGGAAGACGATGACAATAATAGCGACAAGACCATAGGTTACGTTCTGTTCGGTAGGAGGGCATTTCTTGCACTCAAAAATTGTAGTGCGGCCATAGCCAGGTGCACACTGTGTGCAGAGATTACCGGTGTAACCCTCTGCGCATAACATTGTCGTTCCTTCGTTTGCACCAGCTTCACCCGATTGACATGCTTGATTGACACATGAGATGAACGAGTTCGTCTTGAACTTCTTCACAGATGGAAGATAGCGTGAGAAGATGATACCGTAGGTTGTGTTGCCCAAGACAGTAGCGTTGCCAACCTTGGTCACATTCGCTTCGATGCTAGACAGGAAGTCACGTACCAGATCGGTGGCAGTCTTGTTGGATTCAGCATCTGGCAAGAAGTCAATAATGAAGTATTGCTCATAGCCATTGAAGCAAGTCTTGGTAAGAGGCGAGTTGAGTTCTGCAATACTCGGCTGGTAATCCGGGATCTGCGAGTGGTAGGGGAAGGTGCAGTTGGCATCATCCGGATCGGGTTCACCTAATACAGTGAATTGACCGTCATGACGATCCCTTGACATGGACGCGTCAATCTCAGCCGATTCATACCTCTCAGTAACGAGCTCGTACTCATTGTACGCGCTGGTAATGGCGCTGGCGCCGAACGGCATCAATACCTTCCGCGTGGACACATGGCGTACTGACGGGTTAGTAGTAAGGTCAAGCACAGCCCGATAACTGTCTGGGTTCACATTGATTGAGGCACGATCATGTGGATTCATAAGCTCAACCACAGGTTTCAGCTGAAGCATGGGGTTTCGGGATGTCATTTCAATGGGTGACGGAGCCAAACGTGACCTAGCGTCGGAATCGTGGCATGCATTGAACTCTGCATCGTCTAGTGCATCTTGGATGCGAGTAAGCGAGTCAGCGGCCCTCTGCAACTCCTGCAAATAACGTTTTCGCGCGGCGTCCGCCAACGCATCGAGGAATCCAGGTGCATCCATGGACAACAAGAAGCCTTTGTTGAACTTCGATTCACGGTCGCCTGTAGAAAGCATGGCGGCAGTTTCTCGAGTTTGCCTTAGGATGCTCATGGCTTCAACAATTTCAGCATCCCTAAGCATGTAATCATGGCGCAATCGCTCAATAATCTTCTTATCCTCTTCACTGTAGCCTCCATACATGTTCTCCGAGCCGACATCCTCTTGCCTATCATCATCATCGGTTGCGAAGGGCCATTTCATACTTTGTGCCTTTAAGCTCTTGAGTCGCTTGCGCTCGACTTCGAGCTGCATCCATCTCAGGAACTCTTGGTATCGCGGTGACCCCGTACCATCCCAAGGGCGAGGGACAAGGGCCTCATGTGGCACGTCTTCAAGGCGTTGGTCATACTCACCATCTGCTGCCGCTTCGACATGGCCTTGGTGTGGATCGGACATGAGATCGTGGGACTCGAAATACTTATGGCGCAGTAGCGACACGGCGTAAGAACTCGTCTCGACTTCGATGAGCTGGAGCGGCTCTGGGATTGCAGTGCCTGTGTACGTCCAATTTCTGTGATTAATGGTAACGAAGTTCTGCACGGCCACACGTGAAGCATAGGGCGCTAAGCTTGGGAGTGATTGGAGATAGTTACGGATATCAATCATAGCCTGATCGATGTCTTCGTCTGTTACAGATGGGAAAACACCTGGGACAACATACAGTCGGAAGCGCGCGATGGAGAGGTTTGGATCGAGGGCACTAATCGCTGCGGAGCATCCAGCCTTGGGCTGAATATTGTACTCAGTTGTTCCCTTGGTTTCGCACGAGGCACATTCAGGGCATGCCTTGCATGTTTTGACACCAGTTGCCGTTGACATGAAGTATTTCTGAAGGCAATGGCAATCAATACGATCGAGATCTGAATCACCGTTTGTGAGACATGGCTCACAGTTGGACATACCTTCTCGTGGGGCAATTGTACCCGACGCGCACTTTGTGCATGTCACTGCATTGGAGCGGGAGAAGTAACCACGTGGACAGTTGATGCAAGAGCTCAGACCTGTGATATCTGCGTACTTACCTTCCTCGCATGGAAGGCATTCAGATAAGCCGGTTTCGTTGGCAAATTTACCCAAGGGACATGGCAGGCACGTATCCTGACCTACCGATGAGACGTACTTGCCGTAGTCACATGGGAGGCATTCGACCTGGCCAGGTTGCGACTGGTAGCGACCTGCCTCACATTCTACGCAAGTGCTGGTGTCATTGTCATGGGCCTTGGTACCAGCACGGCAGTCCGTGCAATCGACACGGCCTGCAGCATCTGCATATGATCCCTTGCTGCATGGCTCACACGTCCATGCTCCAGTCTCGGGGTTATGGAGACCAATCTCGCATTCCAGACAATACGTTTGGCCAGTTTCATCCTGATACGTTCCAGCCGCGCATTGGGTACAGTAGTATTTACCGGGGTCGGCTGTGTATGTGCCCTTATCGCAGACAATACACGTACTCTTACCTTCTTCGGACTGATATTTTCCTGCTGGACACTCGTCACAAACGTCCGCTCCAGTGCTATTCACAAACGTTCCTTGCTTGCACTTCAGGCAGGTTGACAAGCCGCGTGTCGATGCATATGTGCCTGGCTCGCAATCGTGGCATCCGAGGGATCGAGTTTCGTTTGCAAATCTTCCGAGTTCGCACTGTGTGCAAACTGAGAAGCCCTCTCTCTCTGCATAGCGGCCTGTAGGACAATCCTTGCAGACGCTCTGGGATGGCTGATCGGTGTACGTACCACTTGGGCACTTGAGACAGACGGCTTGACCTGGGTCAGGCTGGTACTCGCCTGGAGCGCATGCAAAACATTCAGACATACCAGTGGAACCCTGGTAAGTACCTCGTGAACACTCTGGACAGGTTGAGCGACCTTGCGTTGCAGCGTAGGTACCATTGAAGCATTTGATGCACTCGGTCTTACCTGGCGCAGTCTGGAATTCACCTTCTTTACAAGGAATACACGTGGCTTGACCTTGAGCACTTTGAACTGAACCGGGTGAGCAATCCTTGCACGTTGATTGACCAACTGAGTCAGTAAAGCGACCTGGAGCACATGGTCGACACACGCTTTGGCGCAATTCATCTGTGAACGTGCCAGGATCGCAGTTCTTACAGTAGGTAGTACCTTCCTCGTTTTGGAATTTACCTTCGAAGCAGTCTTTGCACTGTGTCTGGCCTGTTGAGTCGGTATATTGGCCAGCAGCACAATTTTCACATACGGTTGCGCCCGTGATCGCAAGATACTTTCCGGTGGGACAGTCAACACAGTCAGTCTCTCCGGGCTTATCTTGGTACCTACCTGTGGGGCAGCTTAGACATTGGGGACGTGCAATATCCTTGTTGAATCTGCCGACCTCACATGCGATACAACGCGTTTGACCGGACTGATTCTGATATGTAGCTACAGGGCACAACTCACAATACGTTTTTTGCTGCTGAGGCTGATATCGACCGACGACACAAAGCTTGCAACTGGCCTGTCCTAACTCGGAATTCATTGTACCGGGAGGGCAGCGATGGCAGAATGATTGACCCGTTTCATTCTGGAAGTGGCCTACATCGCAAATGTCGCAATACGACGAGCGTGCATTCGAACTGTAGTTACCGACTGCGCACTGCAGGCAGTCAGCACGGCCATCCGTGGGAGAGTAACGACCTCGCGGACAGTCTGCACAGAATGATTGACCGGTGTTCTCGGCATAAGTGCCCGGCTCACAGGCGATACAGCCCGTCGCCTTGGTATCTGGCTGATACCTGCCAACGGGACATTCTGTGCATGTGGCCTTGCCACTCGACTCAGTGAAGGTACCTCTACGGCACTCAAGGCACTCGGATTGTCCAGTTAGCTTCTGGTAAGTACCATTTTGACACTGCCTGCATTGGACTTGACCCTCTTCATCGGTGAAACTACCTGCAGGACATTGCGGACAATCGGTTTCACCGGGGTTAGGCTGATAGCGGCCCAACGTGCAGAGGTTGCATGCAGTTGCGCCAGGAGATGGCATGACGCTACCAGCTTCACACGGCTGGCAAGCGCCCTTTCCTTCGTCCGACTGATACTTACCGACTGGACACTCTTCACATGTCGCTTGTCCCTCATCTTCTGCATATTTTCCTGCCTCACAAGGATAGCATGTTGTAGGATTCAGAAGATTGGGCTGATAATATCCGATCGTACAGTTCATACATCCGTCCGACTCAGGGTTGGGTTGGTATGTACCGCCAGGGCAGTTGGAGCATATGGTCAAACCTTCCTGGTCGGTGAAGCGACCCTGCGGGCAAATGGAACATACAGTTTCGCCAGTGACATTCGTGAAACGACCCTTAGAGCAAGCGAAGCACGTTGACCAACCATCTGACGGCTGATATCGACCGATCGGACATAGTTGACATAACTGCTGCTGTGGCTTGTCGTTGTAGGAACCTCGTGCACACAGCTGGCAGACACTTAGTCCTTCTTCAGTGTTGTAGCGACCAACTGGGCAATTCTTGCAAGTGCTCTTTCCAAGGTCTTCCTGATACTTGCCCAGTGTGCAGCTGCGACATTCTGGCTCACCCGCCTTTGCGGTGTACTTGCCCTTGGGGCAGAGCTCGCAACTACTCTGGCGAGCGTCCGGCTGATAGGAACCAACTGCACACTTCAGACAGGAGCTCATCTTCGGGCTAGGCGTGTAACGTCCAGGTGGACATATCGAGCATCCAGTGCTGCCATAATCATGTGAGTACTCACCTTCAGGGCAGCTCTGGCACGCCGTTTCGGATTCACCCGTGTTAAATTCACCTGGAGCGCAAAGCGTGCATGTCGACTTACCTGGACCACTAGTGTACGAGCCAGGCTGGCATTTTTTGCACCAATGCAAGCCTGGGACATCCGTGAAATCACCAGCATCGCATTCGATGCATTGCGTCTGACGGATATCAGACTGGTAAGTGCCTGGACTGCAGAGTAGACAAGCGCTGGCGCCTAGGTCGGGTTGGTACCGACCTACTGGGCATGAGGTGCATTCAGGCATTCCAAGGACACCGGCGTAGGTCCCATCGGGACATTTGATGCACTCAGTCTGGCCAATTTCGTCTTGGTATTCGCCCAAGGGGCATTCAATGCAAATGAGTGTTCCAGTCTCATTTTGGAATCTACCAAGCGGGCATTCTTGGCACACTGCTAAGCCTTCGGTGGGCGCAAACCGGCCAACCTCACAGTCTGTACACATGGTACGACCATCGAAGGCCTGATATTTACCCTTCGCGCAGTCCTCGCATTCGTAGTTGCCCTTCGTTGTGGTGATCTTACCAGCTCCACAAGGCAGACATTCATTAGCACCGGGCTCGGGTGAGTACATACCCTTAGGGCAATCAATGCATTCGACTGCGCCTTCGGATGCAAAATACTTGCCTCGATCGCAGTCTTCGCACTCGGTCTTACCCGTTTGGTTTTGGTACTTGCCACCAGCGCATAATTCACACACTTGTAGACCTACCACAGGGGCAATTGAACCGGGAGCACACTCGTTGCAATACGATTTACCTGAGTCGTACTGGAACTTGCCAAGTGGGCAAGGCTGGCAAGTAACTTCTTTAGTCTCATCGTCACTTGATGTAAACCTACCAGGGGGGCAGACCTGACATTCAATCATGCCCTCTGTGGGTGTGTGCGTGCCATAAGGACAGAGAGAGCATTCGGACTGCCCTGGCTTATTTGCATATGTACCAAAGCCACAGTTGGTGCATTCTGTTGCGGCTTCAATAGCAGTGAAACGACCTTGCTCACATTCGATGCACACGACTGCACCGTGATCCGCCATAAACCTACCTCGCTCACAATCGCGGCACTCAGATTTACCACGGTCAGGCTGATATGTACCCGGCTCACACGGTGCACATGCCGATGCATCGTGTCCAGCTGCAAAGCTGCCTGGTGGGCATGGCATACATTCGATAGCTCCAGCGACAGGTGCGTATTCGCCTGGCTCACATGATTCGCATGCAGTCGCCGCCTCAGAGTTCGCAAACTTACCTGGCTGACAAGTAATGCACTGATCGGGAGCATCGCTCGGGCCACGATATCGACCAAGTTCACAGTTGAGGCATGCAAGTTGCCCAGTGAGATTCGCAAACTTTCCGGCATCGCATGGGAGACATTCGTCCTGCCCAATTTGTGGCTGATAAGTACCAATAGCGCAAGCTACGCAGGTGGTTGCACTTGGTCCTGCAGCCACATGGCCTGCCGGACACTTGACACATTCCGTGAGACCCTTAATATCGGCGAAGTGACCTGCCAAGCATGGCTTGCAAGCAGATTGGCCGGGAATGTCGTTGAACGAGCCCTCAGCACACAACTCACACGCGGTTGCACCGCTGGGATCATTGGCAAATGTTCCAGGTGGGCAGTCGATACATGTTGTGGCACCTGGTACAGGCGAGTACTTGCCGGGCGCGCACGTCTCGCATTCATGCTCGTTTCCACTTGCATCCAGAGAGAACAGCTTCGCAAATGTACCCGCTGCACAGTCGGAGTAGGAAATATAAGCTTCGCTTGTCGAGGCTTGGCCTGAACGTTGGAACACGACTACCTTCCGCCGAGTCAAAACGCCAATCGGAATGACCACGGTGAGCTTCTCGTAGGGAGTTGATGGGTCATGGATGGGACTTGGACTTACCTTCACACCACCAATATAAACCTCAGCATCCTCGGCGCCAAAATCAGTACCATGAATGGTCAAGATGACCTGGCCATCTCGTGGGCAGCCAGTAAGGACTAGTGGATCTTCCGTTGCTTGGCATCCGCTCGACGCCTCAAGCTTAGTGATTACCGGAGGTGCAAACGAGACGAACGGTTGAAGTGGGGAGTCAAGCGCTAGTGAAGTGACTTGAACGTTTTGGTTCAAGCCCGCAGACGGTGTGGTAGTGCATACGATTCGCGTAAGTGAGCGTGTTACAATATGACAAGGTGTGCCTCCAATGAATACTGCAACTGGGGGTGCAAAGTCGGCGCCTTCGATTGTAATGGTATCACCTCCTTTCGTACTACACATAGCGGTTCCGAGACCTTGCGGTTGTGCACAACCACTGACACGCTCGATCGTTGGAATCCTCGGGTAAGAGAAGGTATCAACGGAGAAGGCAATTTGACCACCGACATTCACGCGGAGCACCATATATTGCAATCCTAAGTTGGGCTGCGTTAGACAGAATAGTCGCTCGTAGGATGTCTTGGTACTGTCAAACTCGCACACGAACTCTTGATCCAAGTCGCCATTCGGAACTTTAACACCGTAGTGGACAACGATATAGTCCGGGTCATCGAAGAAATGATTACCATCCCAGGAAATCAGCTCACTGTCACCAGTCAGTGCGAACAGGTCGTTCGTCGGGACATCACCAGGTGATGGGAACGTGAACGATCGAAGGCCAGGCGTGATAAAGTATGGTGCGGGGTAGCTGATTATAGGGCCAGTACGCGGTCCCCACTCGCAGGTACGATTGGCGCCATCAAACCATGGCTTGACAAGGTCGTAACAGAACCAAAGCATGGGTACATGCCCACGTCCGACTCCTCGCGGGACTTGCACTGTAACAATAACATCGTTCACGTCATCTGGTGCCGGTTGTGTAGTAATCACCTCTGCCGTGTAATTGGGCAACGGCTTCCCGGGATACCAAAGTTCGTCATGCAAATAGTTAATCTGCTCCACGGTGATGTTGTTAAAGTTATAATCCTGGAAACCCGCGAAGTACCTGAACTTGAACTGGTGCCCGCCACGGTTTGTATCAAACAGAATCTCGTTGCTGTTGTCCAACAGGGTTGAGTCAGGCAGACCCTCGCCCGTGACAACTTCAAGCGTGTGAGAGTGTGCGACTGGCTTGCATACGTAGTTACCGATCACGTTGATACATGTGCTATTTACTCCAAATCGTGATTCACAGTTACCTGGATCCTCTGGAGTGCCAATTGTCTCGCATTCGTTAATGTCCACACAGATTGGGGCAGCGAGATCCCAGTTTGAGTCAATGCGACAAGTACGAGTCTGAGTGCCCACCAAAGCGTATCCAGGGTGGCACGTATACGTTGCCACAGAAAGGAATCGGGTTTCGAAGTTTTCCTTGTAACCAAAGAGCGGGTCTTCCCAGCCGAAGCTGCTGTACGTTACGACCGGACCATACCATGTAGGGGAGTCGATGTGTACGGCATGAGGCACGGGACCACAGGTGGGCGCGATCGTCTCTGTAACGGTAGCATCATCCGTTTCATCGATCACATGCAGCGAAGGATCAAGTAATACTACTCGCGCATGAACAACTCCATGCTCAACTAGCGGATTGATGACTCCACTTAAATTGAAGTTGAGCTTTGCAGAATCGACGAGGCCAGCAGCGTTGACCACGGTGCAGCGTGCAGTGAAAGATTCGTTCAAATTATTCGATACATTGCAGGGTGTTTGAATTACTGCATCTACATTTGTGTCAATGAAGTCAAGCGCGATGTCCTCGTCAAAGAAGGTCTTGAAAGGCATCACGAATTCGAAAATATCTCCGACACGAGCATGATGACGCAACTCGATTGATGACATATACGTAGTGGTGGCACCCGTACGCGAATCCTCGGGCACCATCACAATCTCACCCAGCGCACCGGACACGGTGGGAGGTAGATATGCATGACCGATCCAGTCCTTGCGACGACCGACTGCATCCAGCAGTTCGAACAGCAAGTCTGGGTACCCAGGTTGTGGTGGGTGCACAGGGTTCTTAACATTGAAGAGCCTGTAGGTGATGATTGTGCTGTCGTCCGTGTTAGTTCGCGTGAGGCTCGTGAAGTTAACTCTACAGTAGACGTGAATGCGGATTGGTTGAATTTCATCCACATCGCAGGGATGATCAGGTTGGTTGCCGTAATCAACCTCACAGGGCTCGAATTGAATCACGTTGGTGTCAACCGCAGTTGCTATGACTTCGTTGCGCGTACTGAACTCTGGGAAGCAGGTGCCAGGGGCCAACTCAAAGTGGAAGACATCGTTGACCTCTGGGGGCAGGCGCAGGTTGTGGCTGACCGTATACGTAGTCGTTGTGGCTGTGGTGTCAATCGCTCGCGTGAAGGAGACACTTGGCATCTGACCAGGCACGATACCCGTGGTAGAAGCCGCGCTATCCGTGTACTCCTTCATAACCTGATGCATATTCCTGATTACAATGCTCGTGTTAGTCACAATATCTCGTTCTGAATGAGGGTTAATAACGCCAACGATCTCAAACACCGCCTCGCTACGCGCGCTCAAAACCTGGTTTGTATCCTCCTGGATCTTTAGGACAAGGAGCCGGTCGATGTTGTCGTAGTTTGTTGTTGTGAATTTCGGCCCTGGCAAGGCTCCGGAGCACGGGACATCCGTATCTTCACGCTCTACATCCGAGCAGAACTTGGCGTGCACATCATTGGTGAAAGTAGTACCTGGAGAAAAGACGAAGTAGAGGTACTCCTCCCGCAGGATCTTCTGGCGTAGCGTCATTGTGACCCTGTAGCGTGTAGTCATACCCGTTGTGAAGTTGACTGCAACATATGACGTCGGACCCACCTGGTCAATCAGGTTAGCGTCGAGGGGTGTGCAGTCTTCGTGATAGTCACCATTGGCACTCACACATGACACATCGACAACGTTATTCGCTGGATCCAAATGGCGAATAAGAGTGTAAGTTGCATTCATCTCGCTTGGGGGATTGACCAGCTTGTGGATTATCAAATTATGGCTTGTTCCATGCGTGAGATCGGCAGTGCCAATGTCAGTGAGGGTACAACGAAGTACTGTGGGATTGGGAAGGGGGATATCTGGAGTGTACTCTGGCTGCTGAATTACTTGGCACGTATCAAATGTAGCGCCTTCCAGTTCAAGACTCGGCGCTTCGTGCTCTACACCTATAGCATTTGCGATTCCAGTCTCAGGCGGGAAAGTGAATTCAAGTGAGTGCTGAGTAAACATCCGATGACGCAGGCGAAGCGCTACCTTGTAGTCCGTTGTAATTCCAGTGTGCAGATCATCCTTGGTGATTGCAGTCGGTCCAAGCAAACCTGTAACTGTTTCGGCAACCTGGGCAGCGTTAGTCCTGTCTTTGAGATAGCCCCGTTCGTCGTACACGGTCACTGTGATAGCATGTGCTGGGCGAGGTGGATGAAGAGGGTTGATTACATTATGGATGTCAAATTCATTCACAGAATGCTCACCAAATGCGGATGTGCCATTCGCGATCTCCTTGACCTCGCATCTGAAATCACCATCTAAGGTGCGAGTGCATGTTTCGAAGGTGACTCCATTGACGGGGTCGATGAACTCAATGTAGGTGTCACCGTTCGACTCGGTGTCACTACCGAAAGAGAATTCAACTACGTCTTTTGGAACGATAGGCAGACGAGCCACGAAGTGAGTGTGATAAGTTGTGGTCGTGCCTGTCGTAGGGACTTCCAAGGTCATACTGACATCGGGTAGGGTGCCCACAGTCAAGAGACTAGGGTCGCTGACGGTGAGGTTGAATAAGTCAATCACGATATTGTTCGAGTCATGGAACGCCATAGTAAGGTGCGTAGTTGGGATGACATGGTGCGAGTTGCGCACGCCCACCAACCGCAACGTAACACTTCTCTCGGGCTCCAGGACACCATTATCTTCTTCAACTTCGCACTTGACTGTGATCTGACTGCTAATCGGGAGGTTATCGGTAATTGAACAAGGCTTGAAGGTCACACCACTTCCCTGGCCCTCGTAAATCAGCTGTGGGGCGTCGTTGTCGTCGGGGAATCGACTCTCCTCAGGAAGCTCGAAGCGAACGTAGTCGTCTTTGACAATCCGATGTCGAAGCTGGGTTGTAATAATGTAGTTAGTTGTGACACCAGTGGTGGTCGACTGAGGGGTTATTCCCAAAGAGTACAGATAACCATGAGTGGTGCCCTGATATTGAGCGGATGTAGTCTGGTCTTTGACACGGCCTTTATCATCCAGAATATAAATGTTAAGAGTCTGCGCTGGAATTGGTGGGTGCTCAGGGTTGATCAGCTCGACAAGCTCAAGTTCAATTTCAGCATGATCATGCAGATCTCGACTGATAGCACCTCCTCCATCGTCAACGGGTGGAGTACCTGAATTCAACACCTTGCAGTGTAATACCGGTGGATCCGTCTCCATGTCGCGTGCTACAGTGCAGGTTTCAAAGTCCATTTGACCAGACACGAGTTCAGGTCCGCCGCGCAACTCGAGAATCTCATCGCCAGCTCCATCTCTTGGGAAGTGCGTGCCAGGCGGCAGCACAAGCTTGAAGTAGTCACCGACATCGACTTGGAGATGCAATTTCATGAACAACTTGTAGGAAGCGGTAAAGGCCGTGTACTGTGTACTCATCTCGTAACGAACGTCTTCGAGTAGTCCTGGCGTAATAGTTGCCAATTGGGCAGTTTCCGTCAGGTCAATGCGACTGTCAGTTAGAGCATCCAACAGAGCTACAGTCATGTTGTACGCATCCATTGAGTATGGAGGATTCACAATACCTTCGATAGCGAAGCTAATAGTGGCCTTATACGGGAAAGCAGTTCCGACCTCATCGATAACACAATTAATCTGGCGTTCAGCTTCTCGCACGTCATCTTGCGGATCATAGCTATCGACAACTGTGCACGTGTTGATGCGGCCTCCATTGGCCCAGCTCGCACCCGTCGTCGCGGCGCTTAAGGAGCTGGCAACAAAGCGAGTTCGTGGCGGTAAGCTGATCAAGAATTTGTCGCCGGGAGACAACGCATTGTTCAATTTCATTGACACTTGGTAGGTCGTAGTATGTCCCGTGTAATCATCCTCGGGTTGGAACAGGGTTTCACCCAATTGACCCGGTGTCAAGGCTGGGATGGTAACGCGATTTGACCAGTCACGTGTGATGCCATCCTTATCCGTAATGACGATAACGAGGTTATTCGCCGCTGGGTACTCACCCGCCGGATTGACTACGTCAGCAATGTCGAATCTCATAGTCATGCTTTGCTTATAAAACTCACCCGGATTCTTGATTTGACAATCGAGCCATGGAAGGGGGAGATCAGACGCTGGGAGGAATGGACTTGGGAAGAACTCGGGCGTGTCAACATTCTCAGGATCGACCGACTTGCACTCTTCGAACGTGAGATCTGATCCAAGGCCCTGGTCCTCCAGCGAAGCGTTTGCTGAAACCGTTGGCAGCCACGAAGTATCAATTGGGAAGCGAATCAATACGTGGTCACCGGGTTCGAGCTCCGTACGGAGAGTCATTTCAATGTGATGAACCGCAGTTGTGTACGTTGCGTCGTCTGAGCGGGTGATTGTAGCGTTGATCAAACCTGGATCGATGGGACTGACACGTGATTCCACACTGATATCGATGAGGTGACCAGTTCCATTCATGAACTCAACCCTCATCATGTCATGGACACGAGGTGGATGCACTGGGTTTACGATGTTATCAACAGCCACATCGATGGTATCGGGTGTGAAGAAGGGCGCTGGCATACTCAAAGCAAATGTAACAACGTTCATCGGATCCGGATCTGGTTCTGGGCGTGGCTTGGTTGTGAAGGCCATTCCTGTAGTGGGAGTGCGGAGGAACGCTGCGACATCTGGTCTTGTCGCATTGAACCCATCAGGGAATGAGAGCTTCAACTGATCACCGTCATGCAAAGGCTGTCGCAGTCTAAACGAGAATTTATACGTCGTTGTCGCCTGGGTCCATGCCAACTCCGAGTCGAACTGCGAGAATTGGAGATATCCAGCGTCGGTTCGTGTGACTTCGGCTTCGTCGGTTCTGTCAATCTCAACCTCTGCGGAATCGCACAATGTGACTGACATCTGCTTGGTCTCTCGCTCTGACCGGGAGTTAATCACTCCAGTAATCTCGAGATCGATCTTGCTATAGTGGGGTAGGTCGGCAGTGGCAATTGGGCACGCTATGCTCGTGCCGCTTACCGTACATTCCACATCTTCGAATTGGAAGTATGGATCGTCCACATCGAGGTTCTTCGCTTTCGGTAAAGAGAAGAAGGTCTCGAACGGGAAGGTGAAAATGAGCTTATCATTCTGACGTGGGTAGTGACGGAACCTGACACTTCCAGCGTATCTGGTTGTGACGCCGGTGGTGGAGTTGTCTGCAATCAATGTGACTTCATTCATTAAGCCTGGGGTCGTTGCAGACACTACCGCTTCGTGCGTTACCTCCTTGAGACCATATTCGACGAGCTCTGCGGAAGATGCCCAATTCTTAAACGGGTAGTCTGCCGTCACATACTCCGCAGCCGTCGCAGACGCCATCGCTTCTGAAGCGTATACGGCAGCATATCGATTCGACAATTGGGGCTGGAGAGGATAGTTTGGATTGACAATATTTGTGAGAGTCACGGAGACGACTTCATGCATAGTTAGACGGCTCTTTGGATCCAAGACCTCGCAGACAACGAAGGCATCATCATTGACTGGGCGGATCTCCGGATCCGCGCTGCTGTGGGGCCAGGTTCTGCACGTGCCGAAATCAACATCCATGTAGGATGCGGTGACTGGGTCCTTAAATACCGTACGGCCTGAGAGTTGGAACACAAGGTACTCGTGGGCACGGATAGTTTGCCTAAGCTTAAAGGACACCGTGTAGGAGGTCGTGGCCGCAGCGAAAGCATTCTCTGCAACAAGTTCAACAGGTGTGGTGTCGACGACCATATCATGAGGATTCAATTGCACAATCTTGCCCTTAATAAGGCCAGTACTGTCGAGCAGATATCCGCCTTTATCGTCGGCCGAGTAGATTTCGACGTGGATATTCTCCTGTTGTGCATGCGAGGATGTCGGATTCACGATACCCAAGATGAGGAGTTGCGGTGCCGCGCCATCCTCAAAGAGTCCGTCCGTACCTACACTCGCAATCTTGCACTCGACGACAAGCGGCATGCCATTCGTAACCTGGCAGCTTCCGTCCATTGCGGCATCTCCTTGCGCAGGCACAAGCGAGACAGGAAGGCTTCCGCTTGGGTATTGCACATTGTCATAGGTCGTTTCGTAAGGGAAATGTAACTTGATGACATCACCATCCTGCAGGTGGTGGCGAAGCTTAATCGTCACGGCGTAGTCCGTTGTTACACCCGTGAGGGATACAGCTGGTTCAACGATCGTACCGATGGGCAAGAAGCCGGCTTCAGTCTTCGAGATGGTTGAGTCCACTCGCAACTGCTTCAGTACATTCGCTGAGTTGTAGATGTAGATGCTACTGTCCTGCCTCTCGTCGCGCGGTGGTCGGTATGGACTCTTAATGCCTTGGACTTTCCACATAACCACCATCCCTTCATTCGAAATAGGCTCCATGGCATCAATGGCGACGCTACATAAGATACCAATTCGATCTTCTGCATCTGCGTCCAAACGCTCGCATGCCAGATGAAGCGAAGCCGGGTTCAGAACTTCGGTGACTTGTAGCAAATCGGCTAGCACATCCATTCCAGGAGAGAAGCGGATCTCCATAATGTCACCATGCTCCAACGGAGAGTGAAGAGTATGCGTGAGTGTGTACGTTGTCGTTGCGCCCATGGCAAGATCAGTAGCAGTGAGGGAAGCGGACGGAAGGAAGCCTGCAGTGATATCGTCATACTGAACGATGTCAGTATAATCTAGAACATGACCAGTGGAGTTCAGATGCTGGATTACGCTTGAACCGGAATTTGAAAGGACAGCTCTGGGGTTAACAACGGGTCCGAACTTAACTTTGACAGAATCTCCATTCCCAAAGTCTCCACTGAAATCACAAACCACATATGCAGGGGATGGACCAGTTGCATTTACACCTTGGCAAAGATCGAATCCGTCAGAATCTGGGGTGACGCCAAAATCGGTACCAATCCAAGAATCTGGAGCGAGTTCAATTCGCAACTTATCGTCAGTAACCGCACCAAGTCGTAGTTGAACATCAACCTCATATGTGGTAGTCACACTCGTTCGCGGATCGACAATCACGACACTTGAGTTACCAAGCCTACCCGGGACTGTCGATGTTTGCTCAATCCTCCTGGATTCATCAATGACATCATGTGTGCCACTCGCCAATAGTCGGATGGCGCCCGCGTGGGGCTCAACCTGCTGCACCGCTATAGGGTTGACAATGTTGTCAATTGTGAGTTGGACGATGGTACCACGGGTAAGTTCGGTAGCCTTGGTGATCGCACATCGAATCACAGGGGGTATTGCAGTATATAAGGCGCAACCTAGCTCAAGCTCTTTCGGGGCATCAACGGATGGTGTCACAGCAAACTCATTCTCTGGAATTACTGTGCCATCAATCATTCTGAATTCGAACGAGTAATTCTCAACTGCGAAGTGACGCAATGTGAATTGAACATGATAAGTCGTAGTCGAGCCAATTGTAGGATCGTTGACTACGACCGTAACTGGACTCATGTAACCCATTTCGGTGGTGGGGAATGCAACCTGCGGATTCTCGGTCATAAGTCTGCCATCAGCATCAGCTGCTGTAATCGTGACATAGCGGTCTGTATCTGGGTTGGCAATAAAAGGATACGGTGGGTTTTGCAGATTGTCTATCACGATGGCAGCCTGCGCTCGATCGAGCGAAAGCTGCGGGCCAGGTTCATGAATTCGGCACTGAATCATCGTTGAGTTCGCCTCCGAGTGACAATGAACGCTGCAGTCGGTGCCGTCACAGCTCTTCCATGCACCGCCATCACGATATGCGAAGTTGGCAGTTGTGGGCTTGACAGGATCGAACAAATTAGAACCCGTGGGGAGTGTGATAGAGAAGATATCACCAACACTGAGGCCGGACACAAGCCCGAATTCGATTCGGTACGATCCAAAGCCCCAAGGCGCACGAGCATCGTTGAAAAATTCTGCACTTTCATCGTCTTCCTCACTGATACGAATAATCTGAATAGGATCGAACTGCTGAGTGCCAATGCCGATCAACTCACCCACGTTCGTAGCATCTCGCACGCGCCATCTAAGGGTGGGTTCACCAGGATCGCTGTAGCATCTCCCAATCGTCGCCTCAAAGTCTGTACGTGTTGAGTAGATATACCGAGCGTTGATAACGCCGTTCAGCTTAAATTTGATCTCAGCACCATGGTCAACCGAGGAACTGGTCACCTGGCAATACACACGTCCGTCAAGAGTCTCGCTGTTGTCTTTGCAAGCCGGTACTGGGCCACAAGCAGCAAATTCGACATCACCAGCCAGCACGGTGATGTTTACACTGTGATTTGGATCACTATAACCCATGGAGGTTCCCTCAGGGAATGTAAACTCAAAGTAATCGCCTTCATGAAGCTTCTGCCGCAGTGTCACTTCGGTAGTGTAACTAGTTGTATACGCGACCCAAGGGTGATCCGGAGTTAGCTTGACCGATGAAATGTGACCGATAACCTGACGCGTAACTGCGGCCTCGGTGTAGTCACGGACGCGGCCGTCCTTATCAATGATGCGCGCATAGGCTGCATTACTCTGATCCGTTACGAACAAGGGATTGATCACATTGTGAATCAGGAACGTGAACTGAGCTTGATGCTGGTTGAGAACATCACCTACAGAGCTGATTTCACAGTCTAAGGTCGGGTGTTCACTGACCTCATCAGGGAGCGGATAAACAGCGGTGCAGCTACCCAAGGCGTAATTGCCTCCACCGTAAACCTCGACCTGGAGCGGGTCCAGATTGGTCTCATCATGATCATCAGCGCACGAACCAAGCACGGAGCCCTTCCAGCAGGTGCCGTAAGGGAAGGTGATTCGCAGCATATCCTGATCCTCCGCCTTCTGACGTAGCTGAACCTCGATAACATATGTTACCGTTGCACCGGTCCATGCGTTGTGTACATCGGCACCGATCCAACCTTCTTTATCATGTGGTCCAATTTCGACCTTTGTGAGAACGCCAGGAACAGTCCCACTTAGTGCAGCATCGTCTGTGAGGTCACGCGGGTAGAGCTGTTTGTCCAAGTGCGCCACGCGTATCTTTCGATCGTCTGCACGTGGTGGGTGCGGTGATGATACGATATTCGTAACTTTGAACGTGAACTGAGTATCACGAATCAAATCTTTCGAAACGAACTTCCAAGGTGTACCCAACAGCGTCTCGAAGTTTGCACCAACCGAAGAAACCTTGCAACGGAGGACTGGGGCTCCTTCAGTTGTGTTGGTGCGGATGCATGGGGATTCGAAATAAACTCCATATCCAAGCGTGGCTTCCGTGGCTTCCGCAGTCGATTCTTCGTCTCCGAAGCCCATGTCATCTGGGAACTGAATCTCAAAGACGTCTTCAACATGAACAGGCTGTCTGAGTGTGACAGTAATGTTGTAGGTGGTAGTGGCGAGGGCTGCCTTGTCCCATGCCTGGACTTGAGTTGTGCCTAGGTCACCTGGTTCAACCTCTCCTAGAGTCGCGCTGTTAATCAAGTCTCGGAGTCGCTGGCTTTGATCTCGGATTCTAATTCTTCCGCGACTCAATTCAGGGCGAGAACCCGTTTGGAGCCTAACTGGACCAACAGTGAATTGTATCGAGCGTCCGTATGCAAAGTGATCAACGTCTGGGTTGAAACCGGTGAGAGCGCAGGCAACCTTACGGCGGTCTGGATAGAGTTCACATGGCGATGTAATGTTGTAATCAACGGGATTATCTAATTCTGGCGTTGCGACAATGTCTTCGCCCTCAACGAAGGTAGTTGTCGGGGGGAAGATGATTTCCACCACATCGTTCACGCTCAGAGCATGGCGGACAGTAAAGTTAACTCTAAAGGAAGTGGTTTCAGCTGTAATAGCCGGATCTACGATAGGGATTACAGAGCCCGATAAAAGTTGTCCAGGTGTGGTGGGCTCAGCAATCGCAGCGATCGTTTGATCTTTAACCTTGCCTTGTTTGTTCAATACCATGAACAGCATATCATTTCGACGACTGCGAGGAGGATGCACGGGATTCACAATGCTACCGATGGTGATATTGACCAGACTACCATCCGCATATACGTCAGCATCCACAGTAAGCACCTTGCAGCTAACTTCGAATAAATCGCTGTTAGAAATTACGGTGCAAGGCTCATCGAACGTCGCACCTGCAGCACTTGCCACAGGCGGGACCACATCGACTGTCGTGCCTGGATGGAAGCTGAATGTGAAGGTCTCCTCTGGAAGGATATGCGCGCGCAGACGGAACTGGGCGACGTAGTCTGTAGTTGCTGCGGACCATGCGAGCACTGGTGTGAGTTTCGCGTCGAGTAGCTGGCCAGGTACGATACCAGTTGTCACAAAGAAGCCTTCAGTTGTATCACGAATGGAAGTCTCCGACGCTTGGAGCTGTGCAAAGAGCTGTTCTTCGACTGAGGAAATTGCTCCGGTAGGGTTGACAACACCAGTGATATTGAGTTGTGGTGATTGAAGCGCTTTCCAAGCTGTCCCTACTTGCTCAATGACGCACGTGATCAGGGGTCTTGAGACTTCAGTACCTGGAGTGATTCCACACGAGTCTCCCTGGATCTTGGATCCAGAGGCCTCGCCATCAACCACAGTCACACTGAAAGCAGTCATATCAAACTCGGTTCCCAATGGGAATTGCAACAACAGTGAGTCACCATCCATCGCGTCCTGGCGGAGGTCAATGGTCACCGTGTAACTCGTAGTTACAGCGGTTAGGGGTGAGGCAGGTGTAGCTGAGATGCCAATGAAGCTTCCAGGTTCTAGCTTATCGTAGCTCACGTCATTAGCGTAGTCCTTCGTGCGGTGAGCTGCATCCATCAGTGCTGCGCTCATGACACCAGGATCGCTACTCAGAGCTGGATTAATGACTCCCTCTACTACAATTGTAACCGGCGAGTTAGGCAAGAACTCCGGATCATAGATATCAACTGCACTTTCTACCACGGAGCTCGTGCAAGTCAGAGTGGGCAGATCCCCTCCGAGTGCCTCTCCGGCTGTAACACACGTGTCCGGAGCGTTAGGGAAGACCAATACAGCCTGCTCAGATCGGAATGCGACAACGGATGGAGACGAGAAGCGCGTTCCCTCAGGGAAGGTGAGCTGAATGACATCTCCAGCAGTTGGCGGCAGACGCAGCACGGTGTTCATGGTCCACGCTGTCGTGACTCCAGTCGTATTAGACCCGCGTACGATGGTTGATGGGCCAATAAACTCACCAGGAGCGTAGTCTGGAGCCTCCGCGAAGACATCTACGTCCTTACGATAGCCTTCACTGTTCTCAATCCAGAGCATTAGCGTATCAGTTGCAGCTCTTGGGGGGTGGGGTGGATTTACTATGTTAGCAAACTTGAGCTTAACCTCAGCTGGAGCGGGAGAGTTAGATACCGCCACCTCAATGCGGCACTTGATCCTAGTTTCGATCGGCTCGCATGGGTAGGAGAGGTCCGGACTAATCTCGGGAGTCGATTCAATGAGTGTGGGTAAGGCTCCTTCCACAAAGGAGACTCCAGGACCAAGGTCTACTACAAGATAGTCACCCACTTCCCAAGCGTTGTTCACGTGCGTCACTACCTCATACGTTGTGGTGACACCAGTCCAAAGGCTGGCCGGCGTGTATGTCGTCGGGCCCATAACACCGGGAATAATGTCTGAGGTGTCAAGTTGGGCGGACTGATCGCGTGTCAGACCAGTGGAGTCGAGCAGCCGAATTTTGACCTCACTATCCGCAGGAGTTTCGTACTCAGGAAGCACTACGTTGCTGACAGCAAAGGTGACGACTTGTCCTTCATCGAACGCGCCCTCACCGAGATCGTCGATGCCGCATTCTATAATGCCTTCAGATGGCGATGGAATGACAGTGCATGCTGACATCCTGCCGCCAGAGAAGTATGTAGCTCCGGTTGTTTGCACCTCAGGCGTGCCAACAAAGGTAGTGCCACGATGGAATGTGATTTCGAACTTGTCAGTCAGCTCCACTGCCAAACGTAGCTCGATTTGAAGATGATAGCTTGTTGTGGCACCCGTCCTAGGAGTGCTTGCCACGGCAAACGTTGCATTGCCGAAACGACCCGGTGCCGTTGCTTTCTGCCGTCCGAAGCCCCAAACAGTCGCATAATATTCAGGCTCACCGCTTGGTGTAGGCACATCCTCGCAAACCTCGATGTCCTCGAGGCTCTCTTGATAGATCGTGCGCGACTCAGTGTCGGGATTTTCACAAAGCGCATCGGCGACAAGCTCAGGCGCCACCGATGTGGCGAGAGTGCTCACGTCGGAGACAAGTGACAAACTGGAGGCTGAAATGGCTGGAGTGGCAGGGTTCTTCAATCCTCGCACAGTCAATTTCAGCTTTTCGTTAGGAGTGAAGGCGAAGTCTGACACGACACAGCAACTGAGCATCTTAGAAGCTGGCTCTTCTGGGGGATAATCCTTGAGCTCACAGGGAGCGAAGGATGTGTTCACTAATTTGTACTCCATCGTCGGAGGGGTGTCTGGATCACCAAGCTCATATCCTATGGGAAGAATTGCCTGGATACAATCGCCCACACGTGGCCTAATAGGCATGGGGTCCCAGCCGAGACGAATGTCTGTTAATGCACCAACAGTTACGTCGGTGGGGCTGAAGAAGCCACTCAAGGAACTTGGTGCCTCCGTCGGATATTCCAGAGGTGCAACGGTAGCAGTCGCCACGAGGCCATCTGCAGGGAGCATCGACGGTGTGAAACCAAGACCAAGACTCAGTTCACTTACGCTCAGCGTAGGCGCAAACGGCGGAGTAATCATCTTGTGGAGTTGGACAGAAACTGGGGTGTCAAGAGCCCAAGCCGCGGGATTCGACAGGTTAATGATACGGCATGCAAAGTTCGACAACGTCGCGTTGGTAGCCTTATCGTCTGCAAGAATGTGACATTGGTCTAGATCCGCGATTGGTGTGCTGGTTCCATCTACAACCTGACCCGTCCCATTCTTATTGGCCGCGTCTTGCATTTCGACGCGAGGAGGCATGCTAAACATCAGCCACATGCCAGCCTCAACAAACCTGTCCGATGCGGATGACGAGATGCTAAATACGCTTGAAGACCACGTTGACACTGCTCCGACCAACTTGCCATTCTCGTCTGTGGTCCAAGTAATCTGACTCTCAATTTCGAACGGTGAGGCTTCGGGAATTGGTGTTGGGCCATCTCGCTCCGCAACACGCAACCCTGAATAATCATTCAGCCACGCCTTCAACACCTGTGCCGAGCCACGGCCACCACCTAGATGGAGACCACTGGTAACAGTAAATTCTAATGAAGACACCCCAGTATCAGCTTCGTATTTGCAACTGAGCACGGCAGGCTGATAGGGTAGTGATGTTGCGGCATATTTTGTCACACTGGGCATTCGTTGCCGTCGTGAGACATAGCATGTTACATCACCACCATCAACATCCACTTCATCTGAAGTAGGATTAGTCGTCGTCATACCCAGAGGCAATTCCAAGTTGATAATGGAGTCTCGAACGAAGGGCAGGGGCGATGGAAGCGAGACACTAATTGTGATTGGAGTGCTCGAATCAAAAGCCGTTGCCCCTGAAGCAGTGATCGCTACAGCATCAATCGCGCGTGAAGTCAATGTCGGGATCACGGCGCTACCGGTGTGAGTAATAAGGTCTGTTTCATCTCGTATCCTCAGAGTAATGAACTGCTTCTCAGTTGCAACTGAGTACGGCAGACGCATACCTTCGAAAGACAATGTAATAGCTGATTGTGCGAGACCAGAGTCACCAGAGACAGGGACGTAGGGCCACTTTCCGCTTGTTGCTCCTGCACTGTACGTGCAAGGAATCGTTAGAGAATCTGCGTCGGAGGCCGGGATTCCGCACTCAATTTCGCCTTCTTCCGTGTGCCAAGCATCCTGGGATACGACAACGTTCGAAAGCGATGAACCCGACACAGCGAATGACTTCGGCAGAACGATTTCAAATTTGAAGCCGGGCATGATATAGCCTCGCGCCTTGAAGGACAGGGTGCCGGTGGTCACAGTAAAAACATGAGTAGAGCCAAGGCTAAGGACTACGTCTCCGAGCGCTGCTGCAGGCAATGTACGGGGCTGAATCCTGCCGGCACCCACAGCTACTTGATCAGCCAAGTTTACATCAATCTGAACGACTTCGATGTCGTCGACGTCCGGTAGAGTGCCCGGTCCCCAATAAGCGAAGTTACTGATATAAAGCTGGACTGAGGCAGGGGGCGCGATGTCGAGACCAACGTAGGTACATCGGATGGACAGCTTCTCGCTAGCAATCTGGGGGTCTTCGCAGTCCCACAATGAAGCACTTCCCAGGGTTGGCATAACGTCCTCCAACGGTAAGTATGGCTTTGGTACAGTCACGTGGATCTGGTCGTTTGTGAGCAGCTGACGTTCATTACTCAGGTCAATTGAGATTCTCAGACGACCCAGCGCATAGGGTGACTGTGCCAACAGAGTACCAACGATCGTGTTCAATGCTGCTGGTGCGGTCTCTGGTGTCGTCAATACACCGTCGTGCGAGGCTAGCTCACGGTTCCCATCCTGGGTCGTCAATACTGTGAATCGACGTGCGGTCGGATCATGCCTTGGTCCCGCATTGAGAATCTTTGACAGTGTTACGAGGGTAAACTGATTTTGTGGAATGACATCAGACGCTAACGCAGGCATTGTGCACTGGTAAGTGGGGCCACTCACGTCATTCCAGTCTCCCTCGAACTCTTGACAGCTTAATACAACCCGACCCTCGGTCGTTGTCGTGTACGGAGGTGCATCATTTGTGATAGGATCCAAGGTTAACGTCTTGGGTTCCATAAATGTACGACCGGGTGGAAGCTCAATCACAATCGCGTGGGAAGCCGTGAAACTGGACGCGAAGGCGAAGCTATACGATGCAGTCGTGGTCGCACCGATGGTGACATTGGCCAACGTCCATCCGCCTGACAACGGTGCCACGACGATTTCATGCGGGAGTTCAACCCATTCGTTGTATCCTCGAACTTGGGGAATGTCAAATCCCTCCAGCACAGTGTAGTGCATAATCTGCACGTGTTCGACACTTCCTGCACTTGCACTGAAACTTGCTGGGTTGCGGAAAAGCGAGCCAAAAGCCAGCTCTAGATGCTGGCCTAACGTAGTTGTTGTACCAGTGTACGTGCAGTTGATAGTAACACTGGTTGCAACTGTTGGATCACAGCTCCATTTCTCATTGGGCGTCACCACTAGGCTGTCTGCATTATCCAGAAGCACGAGGGGATTTAGCTCTGGGAATGTCACCACCAGATGGTCTCCATTAGCCACCACAATGCTCTCGCTCGTGATATCCATCGTGAGTAAAACATGTGCGAAGGCAAAGTTAGTGTCCCAGATTAACTCCACAGGCATGAATACCTTGGTGACCTGCGGGAATTCGAAGGATGCACCTGACACAATCTCTAAGAGAGCAGATCGTCCGGCTCGATGAGAGAATGCATTCTCAACTGTGAGCTGAGCCTTAGGTACCGGGACCTTATTCTCAACTTGCTTGAGAACTAGTGTGATCTCGGAGCCCTCAGGGATGTTCAGTGACGAGTCCGAGCTCGTGCACATAATCTCATTGGCATTTGCATTCTCGCAGCTGAAAGTATAGGTCTCTGCTCCGCCGCTAGTCTGCACGTCAAGTTCGGTTGAACTTGAAGTTGAAACGGTTGGTGCGAGTCGAAGCAGTAAGTAGTCGCCAGAACGGATTCTAACGGGCACAGTAAGAGGTGAACTGGTATAGGTGACGTCGTTCAACGCTGCGGTCGTGTTTGACGCAGTCCATACAAGTTCAGCTTCCAATGGCCTCGGAACCACCGTATATGTGTACGGTGACACTGTTCCAATATCTCGTGCGTACGTTTGTGTCGATTCATAGTGGGTGAATGTCAGCTCATCCGAAATAGGCAGGACAAATCCAGTCAAGAACACATCACTAAAAGTAAACTGAATAGGATCGGTTGCGATTGCAATATCATCTCCAATTCGGATACATCGAATTCGCACTCGAGTCATGCCCACGGTTTCCTCTCCAACAGTAACATCAACACCACGCTCCGTGCTCTGAGCACAACGCCAGTCCGGGTCGGTCTCGCTCCAAATGACTACATCACCTGTGGTTGGATCCGACTGGGTTTGCATGCCCAGTGGGAGGCTGAAAACAAGGACATCACCCTTGGCGATGGCAGGTGAGTAAGCCCGACCGATGGTAAGCGTAACAGTAACATCAGTCGGGGTATGCGGGTAGGTTGCGCTGTGTTGCACGGTGATTTCATTACTACCTGCGGGTTGCTCAGTGGCTAAGCAAGGATCTAGCAATAGGTCCGCGATCGCTGCGCTTGCACCGTCAACCAAACGGATTACTAAGTCATCGGTGTCACCAATTATGAAAGATGGATTCTTCAGACCAGTGATACTAATTGACGCATCCGTGCCTGACGTCCAATTTACAGCACTAGGCATTTCGCAAGCTACCGTCGTGCGCTTGGAAGTTAGAGCTGAAGCATTTGAGAAGGGATTCTGGACAAAAGGACTCGTAAGTACTGCGGGCCACGCATCCACGAGGTCATAATCGAGCGGCAGATCTGTTGATACTATGACATCACATACAAGAGCTTCAGGCGACCCGTCTTGAACCGTCAGCGTAGCTCCCAAAGTACCACTTGGGTCAAGTTTGGTAGCGTACGGCAGCGTAAACACAAGTTTGAAATCATCGCGATTGATGACATTCACAGGCAACATAAATGCCGAGATACTGTGGACAGCCGCTTCACCAGCCACATTCGAATTCCTCTCAAATCGAAGGTTTCCTGGGGCAGACGAATAACGGGTGATAGCGGGTGCAGCGGCATCATTCTTGTCGGCAACAAAATCGAAGCTGTCACCACGCGACTGAACAACAGAAATTGTGTTCGAGACACCGCGCTCACCGCTCGTTCGAATACCCGTGAAGCGCAAAGTAAGTGTCCGTTCTTCTTTCGCGATTTGATCCCCCAGATATTGGCAGACAACTTGCATAATGTCTGGTGACGGAATCGGGATGTAGAATCCGCCACAGTCCCAAAGGTTCTCTGGATCCTCCTTGCTGAAGGACCCAAGGTCAATGTTGACGCGATCCACAACAGCGTCGAGTGGCAGCGTAACGGTGAAGTAGTCTCCCGTATTAATGCCGGTCGTCAGCGGCGAGAGTTCCAAACCAAACAGACTTTCGGTGTACGGCCTTGGCACGTCGGCCAGGTTTGCCAGAGGCTTGATATCGACACTTACACCAAGGTTTCGAATCTCAAATTGATGTTCTGCGTTACCTGTGCCGCTTGAAATGATTTCCTCTTGTTCATTTGTGTGGAATGGCGCTCTCAAGACTTGGATCTGGACCTGAGCATCAGAAGTGGGTGCCTCAGGATTTTTAATGTCGGAAATTACAAGCCTGGCGTAGTAAGTACGCTCGAGTGGGAGGCTAGGCCAAGTAACAGAGCTTGTATCCGGTACCGAGCATGTAAATTTGTGATCCACGTCGTCAAACATACAGTTCTCGAGGTCAAGTTGCTCGCTTGTTGTGAACGCCTCGCTGTTGGAGACGACGAGTGTCACAGAACTGACAGCACTGCTTGAGAAGGTCGCTGGCATGCCGATGAATGATACGTCAACGCGATCACCGGTTGCTGGAGCAGAATGTAGCAATAGAGAGACGGTATACGTGACCTGTGCGCGCCCAGTGGCGTACGTATTCGCCCGAATCGATGGCTGCGCAGATCCAGTCACAGTCGAGCCCCATGCAGCAGAGCTCACCTTGGCAAATTCACTCAAAACGAGGCTGGGAGAAGCAGACGTGGGCTTGTGAAGTAGACGAGCCCATGGGACGTTGGCATCATCAGTTGCATCGCGCGGGGGTGCATTGGATAGGACTGTGTCTGGGATCGTGAATGCTGGAGCAGGAAGAGTCGCACCAGAATAGACGCAACTCAGAGATACACGCGCTGCCTGATACTCCTTTAAGCTGCATTGCCACTCGTTCGGGCTCACTTCATAGCTGCCACCACTTAAAAGGGCACTATCGTACGGCACAACATATGCCGGCAAGCGGATTTCGACAATGTCGTATGGAGAATCGTCGTCCTGCTTGGGTATGAAACCAACATCAGCGTCATTGACGTCGAACGAGAAGGTGTAGGCGGTCGGCGCATACGCGATCTCTGACTCACGGCTTGCGGTGAATGTTAACTTATCTGCCGAAACAGTGGTTGGTGGAGGAAGGGTCACAAGAATCTCCGCAAAGGCAGGGTTACTGCTGTGAGGTGATTTTGCAAGAGAGAGCGAGACCTGAGGGGTGGCGGCAGCGTCGCTGGCGCGCATATTCTTGATGCCTTCCAAGGCAATATTCAGTTTCGCAGGGGGTTCAATCAATTGAAAATCGTTGGGGAAAGGACATTCGGTAGCTGCAGAATTGAGAACGCATGTGAAAGCGGCATTATCTTCCGAATCATCAATTTGCAGCTTTATCAAGGCACTGCCAGTTACCTCATAGAACGCCGGTAGAGTAACCAAGATCGAGGCGCCCCGTAGGATCATTGTGGGTGCTTGTACGTCCGAGGCCGTGTAGTTCGAAACGCCCCCTGGGATAGGGGGCACATCTGCGGATGCGGTGACAGCCTGGGCCTCGCTTGCAACTAGAATTGGAGCAGCACTTCGAGTGGTCTCGAGATCAGGCAGGTCGATGGTGCCGAGACCAAGCCCAGGTGCATTGATATCTGCAGGTTCGAATTCGAGGTAGACACTGTCAGCTTGCGCGGCTCTTGGATAACCATAGAACACCCCAGATACACTGATAGTGACTGTACCCGAAATAATGCTCGTGGAGGTTGCGATACATTCAGTGGTACAAGTCTCTTCAGTTCCCCACTCCACTGGTAAGGCTTTGAAAGCACACGAGAAGCCCGGGGCCGAGGCCGATGGAGTGACTCCTAAGGTTGTAGCAGCCATGCACGGGAAGTGCAAGCGTAGGTAGGAATCCTTAGAGACTCCAATGAAGCGCGTTGAAAAATCTGCCTCGAGCGGGCTTGTGGCAAATGCAGTCGCGGGTAGTGTAGTGGACATCGTTGCAGACGCCAGACCGCGGATTGCATTCACGACGGAGTCGCCTGTGAGTTCGGCGTGGATTTGCTCCAATGTTAATGCGACTAAGGATTTCGTGTTGTCATGTGGGGTGGAGCCCGCGTCATTGGCAAATGGAGCGATTGCGAAACTCAGCTTCATGTGGAAAGGTGGCTCGAGCATCGTAAGTGGAGTGGCTGACTCAATAGTAATCGTGTAGGTGTACGGTGCGGTGGCACCGTTGCTCACGAGGTTGGCAGATGAGAGCGCGACCTCAAGGCCATCGACCCATAACTTAGCTGTACCATCCGAAGCAGGTACGACATCAACTGTAGGCAAACGAAGGTCAAGCTGGAATTGCTCCATGTCTTTGATGGCGCGTCCTATCTTGGCTTCGATGACCAGTCGTGCGTCGGTTGGGGATCCGGTTGGGTACTCGAGCCAGACACCTGACGCATCAAGAGCTACCACATTCTGCAGAGAGGGAAGGCTTGCTTCCGTGTTCTCTGCGTCGATAACCTCCCAGTCGTCAAACAACTTGCCGTAGACCTTCACCGCAGAAACATCTACCGCAGCTGCCGATGCATATCGAATTCCCATAATCGCCGAGAAGATAACAGGGTGAGCAGAAGTGGTAACGCTGAGGTCGTTGTTGAGCTCGCAGAGATATGTAGGTGTCTCGGCTCCACCGTCTAAGGTGCAGCTAACGCCAGGGGTAGACGCAATTTCCGCAAAGTACATCCGATCTGCCGTTGAACCCATACCTCCTGGTAGCTCCACTCTGAATGGAGTTCCCTGAGGGTACGTGATCGCGTCACTTCGATCTGCAGGGAGTTTGAGCTTGATTGACATCGAATAAGTCAGATGAGAGGGATCCACCAAGGTAGGGTTTTCGAGATCTGCGTGGGACTCAAGCTCCACTTGTACACGACCGATCATAGGCAGACTAGCTGATGGCAAGAGCAACGCACCCTGCAGAGTCGGTGTACCATTAGACAGCACAGTGTACGTTCCACTCTCGGGGCCTTGTGTGCTAGGATATTGAACCCAGACCTTCAGGTTACCGTACCAAGCAGCTTGCAAACCAGCAAGGAAGTGTGTGTCCAGTGCTGTGGGGCTGCCTGGGACAGTGCATACGATGGTGTCTGTGTCCAGGGCGCAATCAATGTCAGAAACTGATGCTGTGATGGCCAGAGGACCCGTTTCCAGCGTATGTAATTCGAGATCGAGTGTCGCTTTCTTGCCCGCGATTGGGGTTAGTGTCATCGATCCAGTCGTAATGTGGATCGCAGTTCCAGTGAACGGCACACTCGAAATCAATGGAATGCTGTACTCAATCTCATTTCCATCGAACTGTGTCCATTGTACATGCGATACTACACTCGTCTGCGCTGTTTCAAGCGAAACCTGATCAGCGTTCGCAACAGTTACCGCCGTTTCGACCGACAGTTCATCAAGACTCAAGATGACAGATCGGTCTTCCGCAAGCGCCAGTTCGACACCACGGTTTTGAAGTCCATGGACTGTGAACTGCAAGGTCGTATCTGTCAAGCGCACCGGACTCAGAGGCGTAAGGCTGCAGTGGAGAGCCACACGATCATCTTCGACTGAGTCTTGCTCACAGATGACCCTTGTAGCGTGTTCCGTTTCAGTCATGACTCGTAAGGGTCCTGGGACTGTCATGGCTTTCGGAAGCTTCATTGTGAGAGTCTCTGATCCAATCAAAACGCTTGATGAAACCGTCATCGATACTGCCAACGATGTCCTAGCAAGCACTTTGGTGCTAATCAGTCTAGCTGCCCACTGGATAGGATTACTTGCTGGGAGATTCATCGTCTTTGCAACTTGCGTACCAGAGGAGATGATATAGGAACCATGAATCAAGTCTTTTTCACCTGCAGGGATCGGGCTCTCGAGCTCGACTTGGAATTGCAGTGCGGATTGGTAAGTCCTCGGCGGGTTCTTAAAGCCCGTGACGGTAATAGTAAAGGTACTTGGGATCTCTGGCAGCACGAATTCCGATGGCAGTTCACATTCGACTAGCCAATTGGCATGGCCTGGAGTGGCAAGCGATGACTCGAGCCATTTGGATGACAACTTGACTCCAGTCTGACTGCATTGCGTGGTGCCGTCAACAGCCACGTCTACCAACCCCGTTACTGGCCTTAATTCTGCTGGAATAAACAAACGGACTGGGCTTCCGCCAAGATATTCGTATGATGTGGTAATCGAGAAGACGATTGACGTCTGCTCATTCACAACCTTCGTTAGACTTACACTCACGCTTGAGGCAGGCGCCGAGTTGGCCGGAGCGAACGATGCAGTGATCCAAGCAGTTTGACTATCAGAGGTGGCCGTGAGGCTGGCTGTGACGGTGCCTGAAGGAGCAAGGACTCTCCCAACTTCGAGTGCGAGCGTTCTTTCTGTGAGCATATCGAATGGCTCTGCATTAGATCGAGTGCATGTAATCTGGACCTTCTGAGAAGACTTGACAATTCCTGTGTCCACGATTCGTGAGGCTGCACACACAAACGGACCGGCCGAAACTGTCACGGTTGGCTCAAGTGCAGGCACTGAAACTGGCACAAAATACTCCGGGATATCAATCGTAACCTCGCCACCCTCTGGTAAGTCATAAGCAAACACTGCAGTCACATCAACTGATGCGATGGCTCGGGCGAAGCTATTCGTTGTGACTTCGAGGGACTTGGGCTGCAACAGTTGGGAGTTAGTGAACTCAGTCACACGTTCCCCAAACCCAATTGATCCGAAGTCTACCTCGAGTTTAGGCGCATCTGTCGTTGTACTACTGTCATAACTCGTCAAAAAGACAATACCAATAGTCTCGGAATGGTCGATCGTACGTGGATGGAACGTCAATTGGAGATTTGTACTTCCCGTGCCGGGGGTTATAGGATTGGCCACCCGGAAGCCTACTTTCTGACCGTCCACTTCCAACGTGAGAGGCGATGTCCCTACAAACTTGAGTCCCGATGGTGCGTCGATCAAGATGGACATTGACGACGCAAGGAAGGCAGTATGAGCAGGTTGAAACTCAACTCGTAGCGGTCGAACCGTGGCAGATGCAGAAACCGCCGTTGGCTGGGCAAATTTGCCCTGGCGCGTCCCACAAGTTGCTATGCAATTGAGCTGGAACTGGCCATATCCGGCGGGGATGTGGTCGTACGAAATAGTCTCGGGAGGACCATTGGCAAATCGAATGACGATGCCAATTTCTGTACAGTGTTTCGCAAGTGCATTCGATGGTACATGAACTTTAAGGTTGTATATCGATTCTGCAGCGTAGACCTGCGTTAATTCCGCCACGTAGAAGCGCCACGGTGAAGTTGCGCTGGTACCGCTCACTTCGACCATGGGATCATGGATGTCAGAATTTGAGTCTGCGTCAACGATTGTGGGAGCGGACAAAGGCTTGGGAATACCAATAATAACCAAGTCACCGATCGCAGGTGGAGCGTCGTCATAAACAAGCTTGTGCGGGATATAAAAGCTTTCTGCATCTACATCAACATCTGGCATATCTTGCACAATGACTGTGACCGGCTGACGGCTACCGTGCCACATAACTCCTTGCCATTGGTGCAACGGCTGGCTTTCTGAATCAACAACTTCTTCGAGCACCAACTGAGCCTCCGTGAAGGTGGCTGGGCCTTCGATACCATCAAATTGAACCTTCATGAGATACTTCGCAGCAAGCCAGAACTCGGAGGTGTGATCATGCTGCACCGCGTCCGAGTCATACACGCACGCCAGTGTGTTTTCATCCTCGGCCTGACACGGCAGAATGGCCGGCGTTGCGCCATATGGTGTCAGCGTGAGCTGACATGCCTCTGGTACGGTGACCACGCCGGCAAGGCTGAGTTTGAACACGAAAGATGTCGAGCCCGATGGGTAGAGTTGATATGGGAATTGCATGAAAAAGGTTGGAAGATCTGCGGTGGCAGGGTCCAAGCTTGTGACGATCGTTGTGCTGTCAGATGCGAGCATTCCATCAAGAGGCATGGCACAAAGTGGCGTGGAGTCCGCCGTCTTAACGGTCATGACTACAAGATCATCGCCTGAGTTAAGCTCACCACGAGACCAAACAATGTTTGTGAGCTTGATCCCGATTTCGGACCACGATCTCGGGTTACCGGAATACGTGCACGTGATGGTTCCTGTGCTGGTTGTGCAACTCCAAACTTGCTCGTAGACACCACTCGAGGCAATGTCAATCACGTGTACATCGTGTGCCAGTGCCTCTCGAGAGGAGGAGAACTCCACTTTCATCCCGGGACGAAGCACTATGGAAGAATCCGTCCCAGTGATTGTGATATCGAAAGGCATATGCTTGCGAATCGTACCGGGATTCGTCTCGAGAGTGAATGGGTAGCGAAGACATTCATTATCACTATCAACATAAGCCGTGTCGTTGACGATAGGTGATGTACCTAGATCGTAACTCAGCTGACTTCCTGTTGAGAACCAAGGATCGTGGTCCGTTAGGAAAGCACGAATCTGCTGCTCAACAAGTGCGAAGCTAGGGTAGTAATCGAAGGTAAACTGCAACGCAGGCGTTTCCGTGATTTCGCTAGCGGAGATCTTGCAAACCATTCTAGCTTGGTATGGTGAGCTCGGCGACGGTTTCCAATGAGATTCACATTCTCCTACCTCGATTTCATTTTGGGTGAGCTTAGCGTTCGCCCCGAACGAAAAGAGCTGCTCCGCAGTCGAAGTCCAGTAATCGATCACGACAAAAGGCTTACGAAGCGTCAAGTCTGTCGTTGTAAGACGGATGGGCACGATCGTGACAGTAGCGGTTTCCTTCTTTCCAGGCACTTTAGGAGAAGCAACACTTAACACCACATCCGGTTCGAAACTCGTTGTAGTGACAAATGACCGTGGCAAGCTCATTAGGTTAATAATAGCGCCAGTCGCCGTGAGGTGGACGACTCGGGTCTCGGGCGCGCTCGTAGGAGCCGTACCCGGATTTGATACCCCAATGATCGTCACCTCGACCGCAGTGAGAGTGTTCACATCCTTTGCGATTTGGCAAGTCAGACTGACCTCACCCATGCCCTCTTCGTTTCCTTCTGAGCTGACTGTCGAAAACCCACATGCTGTGAGGAGTGTAGGATCCTCGACCTCATACGAGTAACTTGCGCCGGGATACACGATAGTGGATGTGATAAACTGCAAGTACTCTCCTTGTGTAAGTGCAGAGACAGTGAAGTTGAACTTCACATCGTACGTGTCACGCGGATAAGCTGGGTTTGAGACTGGGGCCACAGGGTTGAAGCTGAGTGGGGCAAGTCCCGTCATACCCGTCACCATGATATGCGAAGCTTGAGACCGAGCAACCTCAACATATGCATACGGAGCCGTCTCGTATGATACAGCCAATACACATTCAGGTCCTTCTGTCTCTCCTGGTGGCGTCACAGTCTTGGCATTTACCTGCAATGAAAAGCTCGTGAAAGCCGCGAAATCACTTGCAGCGGCAAGCTGCACCTCCAACGCTACCATCTCATCGCCATTGACCTCTGGTACAAGCGTGGCACTTGCCGCGGCGCCATTGATTTTCACAGTCGCACCGGTTGGCAGCAGCTTCCAAAACGCCAGAGACTTGAGGGAAAATTTGAGGCTCGATACCTGGTGAAGCGGTGTCATGATCATGATGTCGTAAAGGAGAGGAATCTCATCCGCGGCCTCCGCCAGAAGGGCATTCGTGACGACCCTTGCCCGCGTATGAACCACATCCAGTAATGAAATTGATGAGACTCCTGCTGCGACGAGGGGCATATTCGATGCTGATTCGAACAGATGTACGGCCATTTCTGAGACTTCTCCAGGAAGTGGCGAAGCAGATGAACTAACCGAGAGTGGTGGGAGATACAGATCACTTTGCGCGACTGGGAGCAAAGAGGCAGGGGGTGCCGTGATGGAGCAAACCAAAAAGGTCTTACCTCGGATTTCCTCCAAGTTCCAATTGGTCATTCCATCGGGTACCGGACCCAAACTTGTTCCCAACTCGGGCGTGAGTGTGGGAGGCAGCTCCACGGCAACCTTAACCGCTTCTGATGGCAGAGCCATCGATGCCTCCGAGCCAAGCCGAATCGAGATACCAGTGGGCTCCTGCGACGCATCCGTATATCGCGTAAAGATGGCAGATGCTTCTAGTTTGGAAGCCGGCACGTGCTCGTATTGAGGAGTAAAAGCAATCCTGAGATCATTGTTGCTATCAACAACCTGGATGGCATCAGACGAAAAGGAAAGCTCATCGCTGCTGCTCACACCATTCAACACCCAGGCACTCCCCACTGAATTGCCGGCGACAGTGGGGCATCGGATGGTTTCTGCCGCCACTTCACATTCATGCGGAACATTTGAAGCTGGATAGAAAATAGACACCGGGTCATTAATCACCATGTTGGGTACCCGTTCGATGACGAGCACATCACCTTCGTCGCACACCTGACTTACGGCGGTAACTGGGAATGCGACCATGGAGTTCGCCGAGTATCGAATGATTTTTTGTGATTCATTGTCAGCGCGTACTAGCGCTAGCGCGAAAATAAGGACAAGAATCACAATACCAAGCCTACGGTTGCTCCAATGTGTGCCAGTACGACTCCAGCCAGTGAAGGCTGCATGTCGGCTCATCGTGCGACTACAGCTTAGGCTACCATAGTCTTTACGTTGCGGCGTACCCATTGGTGTATGTATCTGGGTACCGCCGTCATGGCTGAGGACAGGTACCCCGACCCTAGAACGCTTGTGACCGCCTTCACCACTAGGCATTTCTCTGCGTGTCCTATTGTACACCAGGCTGCTTTCGTGGTGAGGGGGATTTCTTTGGTCCGTCAACCTTGTGGTTTTGGGATTTTCAGTCCTTCCGTGGATGGTGAGACGTGGACCACTCAGGGTCGCTACAAGCTGGCCGTGCGTCCACCGAGCGTCCAATCAACCTGACCTTCCTACTAGGCCCACTCTGTCACGTATTCAAGCTGGAGCAGCCTGAAACCCGGCAAGGTGAGAGCTCAGCGGAGGAAGAGTCGGGAGCGTATATAGGTTGATGGAGCGGGGTATTCTTAGGAAAACCTAGGAATATGGACCCTCTAGAGAGATGGGAGGTAGGGGCATTGGTTTTGTTAGCCATGCATTGGCAGGCAATCCACAAAACGTAACCCAAGCGAAAGTCGCCTAAGAGTCGATAGAAATCTGAATTTCCTTCAATCCCACACGAAATACGTTGGTTGTTGTGGCTTACTCGTTCTTTCCGAGCGAAGGTCCCAGCGATGAATATCATACATTCGCCATCACATCACGACACCGCAGACAACACTGCAAAAAGGACGCTTTTGTAGGATTTTCCTACCTCACTTTTCCCTCATATTTTGACACCCCAGGCTCGGTTCCGCCTGCTGGCCTGGTCGCAACAGCACTGAGAGGAAATTTTTGAGGTAGTCGCTGTGGCTTCGTGGGGTGAACAACCCTCCGAAAAATGCTGTAAATCCCGGACATTCACAGCTATGCAGCCCTGGCCTGCAGCTGCTTATTGCACTCCCACATCTTGCCATACACCGCCGCAACGCATATCTTGTTCCACAGTGAGGTTTAACCGTTGCTGCAGGTCTGGCTCGAAATTTCAACCTCTGCGTTTGATTTCCGTGGTGCGTCGTTGAGCCAGTTGGCGTGGGGGATTGGGGGTGCAAGATATATCACAACTTGAGTGATACCAGACACACCTTATCCCCCTGAGTCTTTGTGCAGACCCCGCATTATTTGACTCGAAATGCAGCCGTTTCTCCTTGCACTTCCGAGCCTGCATGGGCACATGGGTGCCCGGCTCTGCGCTGCTGGGTGAAGAGTCGTTCTTCCGGACTTGAGCACGAGTCTCACGCTGTATCACCAGACCGAGAGTTTAGCTGCTGTTATTGGCGAGGAAACATTGTTTTCACGTGCATCACTCGCTGCGCCACGCCGAATCACAACTTCATTCGTCTCATGATGCATTCTGCACTCCCACATATATCACCCCCTGATATAGCTTTATCACGCGGTCACCGTTTCAGTGGCGCGCGAGGCACTACTGCCGCAGTATTTTCAATCACCGAGCTACGCTCATCAACCGAGCTACGCTCATTAACCGAGCTACTCCTGGTGTTGCACTTGTGGGAGACCCACAACACTCGACAGGATGGTGTCAAGCTCACGGTAATAAGCACGCGTGATCAGTATTCCATCTCCAAGCGTTCGGTGAATTGTTCCACGTTCTGTCGCTTGGGGTCTGTGCTCGCGTCTGCAGCATTGCAGACCTGCTTTGAGCCGCTCTTGGACCCGGTCCCACACCGGCATCCTCAGGTGTCAAATCGTTTGTCCGTTCCAAGGCGGCTAGCGTGTTTCACCAACCATCCGACGGATGACGTCCTATACGCGTGCTGGTAGTGGAAGCGAACCCGGGGGATCTCCAGTCGATGGCTACAACGAGAACGGGTACGAAGCTGGGTCCACCGCGCTGGATGGGCAGTCACCACCGGGTGGGCAATCACCTCTGGGCGGCACCCCCTTCAATGCTAACGTTCGCCGGCCTCCTAGCCATGTCAATAACGTCGGAAGGCCCTTCCGGATACCGCCGTCTCCACTGATTACGCCACAAATGCGAGGTCCCACGAGTTCATCGGGGTGGTATTATCGCCCCGGCGCGAGCGGAGGAGCAAATGTCGTTGGAGCATCGAATGCAGCTGATACTTCAAACCCCCCGCTCCGTGCGAATCGTCGTGCCTCTATTGTAGATCAAATCGACGCGCAGCGTGCAGCTAAGAGATATGAAGAGTCCTTAGACGCTTTCCGTTCCCGTGTGCACTACCTCGTCAAGTCCACGTGGTTTAGAGCACTGGTGTTTTGTATAGTAGTGTTTAACGTTCTATTTATCGTCGCCTATGGACCATATCCGAAAGAGGCTTACGAGGTACTCGATTTTCAACTCAAGCTCTTCTTCGCAATCTTCTTCTCGATCGAAATGATTTTGAAGTTGATCGCATATGGCATCGTGGGTCAATTCGGCTACTTCAAGAAGGTTGGCCACTGGCTAGAGTTTACGATCATTATCTTTCTCTGGATTGACGCCTTTTTTGTGTTCAACAGCTACCGTTTCCTGCCCGCCCTTCGAAGTGTCTGTGCAATCCGACTCTTTACTTATCTCAGCACAGTTAAGTCGTTCCGAATGATCGGACGTGCCCTCGTCCGCGCCACACAAAAGCTCATCCCTGCCGCCATCCTGGTTGGCTTCCTTTTCGTTGTCTTTGGGACGTATCTCACGATCATTTTCCGAGGTGAGACGAAGAATCGATGTCTTCCAGATGAAGATGGTGCGGCGATCCTCGCCAATCCTTCGCATCCGAGCTATGACTGGATACAAACTATCTTCCAAGTGGAGCAGAGGCGTAAGTGCGGAGATAGAGCAGGTGCGCGTACATGCCCCATGCACTTTAAGTGTGCGTTTGATCTTCCTGATAACATCAACACTCAGGATTTCTCAAATATTCTCATCTCAGCGTTTCAAGTTTTTCGTGTCATGATTTTGGAATCATGGACGGATGTGATGTATGACGCAATTGACGTGCGAGGCTGGCCGGCCGCCGTGCTTTTCATCATTATTGTCTTCTTAGGAAACTTCTTTGCTCTGAACTTCTGCGTTGCAGTTGTCATTGAAGAATTCCAACGGGCCGTCTCCGAAATGTACCGTCGACAAGCAGAGCGTGAGGCCTATAGTGTTATCGAGTATAGTTCCATGTCCCAAGAGATGCTGGCCGATACCAACCTGCTAGCGCTCCGCACTCATGAAGTCACGCGCGAGCAGATACGTTGCGCTAAAGGCTCTGAAATCGAAGAATTCTTACTTCGAAGAGGGCATGCAGAGAGCAAGGTCGGTGTTCAGTTGCTCATGAAGGAGCTGCTAGTATATAATATTATCCGGCCTGTCGATCTCAAGGCTTCCTCGTTGCGTCAACAAATGCTTGATTATCACGCCTTCTTATTGTATGGGCCAGGAGGGGAATACATGGTATCCCCGCCGAATGGTTTGAAGGATGATGATGAGATGCGAGCCCAACTCGTGGAAGAACCCATGCTCGACCGAGTTATGAATGCCGAAAAAAGGAGGGTAGAAATGGAGTATAATGAGAATTCATACTACACGCTGGTTTGCCTTGATCTAAGCTTTCACCGATCTGCGGCACCCGATACTACAACTAGTGAATCCTCAGCCGTACAATCGAAAGCTTCGGTTCATCCAACCTCAGCAGCCGGAACAAACATGCATCCTCGCTCTAGTGTCAGTTTCGACCCTGGCTCTGCCTTGCGCGCTGCTCAAATCGCCTCTCAATCCCCCGAATTTGCTAGCTTGGTCCGAGCGACAGTCAAAGAGAAGATGTTTGAGCAGATTGCAACCGAGGCAAAGGCCCAGCAAGACTCCGATTTTGTCTATTCCTCTGGTGACGGACTAGGATTCGGACCACCGACCAAGGCCCATAGATCACCCCCAACAAGTCCACGACCCGGATATCTCGCTGACTCTCTAGGTTCGTCTACCATTGTGACAAGCTCACCTAACTCGCCATTTTCTCCTCGAGCTCGCGATATCTCTGGGAACGATCCTGAATCAACACCGAAACTAACGGATATTAGGTCACCTCGCATATCGTCTCCGTATGATGCACAGGACACTGTCCAGGAGATGCTTGCATACGAGCCACAATCAAGGGAGGGATCGATTGTGGGTCAAGCCCTTCGTGGTCGCTCATCACAAGTCTCACAGGTTTCACAGCTCTCTCACTCCAGTCAAACACCAAAGGTGTCAATGGTAGCGAATGATCCAGCCTTGGAGTTGTACAACAATCCAAACTTCGACTCAAGCTGGAAAGAGTCTGCAACAAAGCAGAATAGCCCTACGCAGGATCAGGTCGAGTATGTTGGTCCCGAAGCACTTGATCAGCCAAACAACCCATATGGCCTGACCTCCGACTATGAACACAAATCCAACATATATGCCGCCACTCCCGGTCTGAGAATTCACCGCGCAGAGAAGGTCGATGTTCTGCTCGAGCGAACGTGTATCGGACTATTTCCTGTGCCGAATCTCCTGAAAGCGGCTGCCCATGGGAGCTTTGAAATCATTGGTAGTGTGATTTGCGTTATTTACTGCATTGCTCTAATGTGTTTCCACCTTGACCAATCTGACCGCTGGACACTGGCGCTCACTATTATCATTGACATTTGTACTCTCCTTTCAGGTGTGGAACTTGTAATTCGTTTCTTCGGTCTTCCTCATCGACCCAAGACCGTCACTTCAGAGTCGCTGCTAGCTGCACTCGGCCATGATGAGGTCGTTAATATTTCGGACTATGATTCTGACGCTGGTACTGGCACGGGAACTGAGTCGGTTACGGACTTTTATAACTATACCATGTCACCCCCACTTCGCAGACTGAATCGAAATCATTTCATATTTGACAAGCGTACCAGCTACGTCAAAATCGTTCCTGCCTGGAAGCGTGTGCATGTCTATTTTGACGCGATTGTGTTTATGCTGGGGATAGTTGAGATCCTGTACACGCTTTCTGTTGGCGTGTGGCCTTATAATCCACTCGCACCGGAGGAGATCCTTCGGCCTGGTAAAGCTCCCTCAACCGCTTGGATTCTATGCTGGTTCCGGGTCCTCAAGTTCATTCGGCTCTTTAATCTCTTTGCATTTGTCCCGCGCGGCCCTCTCAAAGAAACTATCACAGTCATTAAGCGTTCATCCAGCAACGTGCTCCTTGTCATGTGCTTATTAGGCGCGGTTTCGATTTGGTTTGCAATTGTAGGCTATCTGCTCTTCGGTGCGTTCCCTAGAAACCCTGATCCGACAACACCCTCAACTTTCTCTGACTTTGGTGGTGCCGTCATCACCGTATTTTATTTACTGCTCTCGGATGCCTGGTCATTGGATATGGCCCCTTACATTACCAATGTTGCCTCGTCTTGGGTCCTGATTTATATGATGGTGTTTTATATCATTGTCAACTGGACGCTGGCGAAGTTAATTCTCGTGTTTGCACTCGAGAACTTCGCCTTGCTGTACGATAGCACCTCGATGTCTATTGAGGAAGCTGATGAACGAATGATTCGTAAGTATCACTTCCAGAGGCAGTACGAAAACCAACTGTTGCTGCTTGCAAATGCCATGCTCCAGCCGGTCTCGCAAGCCTCTGGACCAGCTAACAAGACCAACAGAGGAGATGGTGATATCATGGCCTCGAGACTTGCGTTCCATCATCGTTCACCTAATACGTTACGGTACCAGCACCACTTCGGCAGCAAGCCTCAAACATATGCCGATTATAAGCCCACTCAAATCGTTAATATCCAAGAAGAAACTGACCTGGCTCTGGATGCGTATCCCATCTCCATTCCTGGCACAGTCGGAGCGAAAGACTCGCCACAACCTGCCGAACGTAGTGAGAAAGAAGAAGCTCCTCAGGAGCAGCAAATCAAGCGCGTTGGGTCGCAACTCGAGACCGTTTCGAGTGATCGGATTGGAATCCCACCAGGTCTCAGCGACATTCAGGCCACTCACTATGGCGAATCCTTCGATCGTCAAGTCTCTAGTCCTCCCTCTGAGATTAATATTCGGACATCCCTCTCGAGCTCTGAAGGTATGCACGCACCTCCGAGTACGCGACATTGCTCGGACGTTCATTCGTCTGGAAGCATAGGCTCTGCGACAGGTGTGGGAGCCATAGGCTCCGACACATCGATCGGCCAAGTCGAGCGACATACGATCTCGGAGGATGCCTCGCAGTCTGAGGCACCTGGGAACCGTCGTTCAGCCGCGTCCATACGATCTAGTTTTGAAGGGCCAAACGATCATGTTCACGCTCATGATTCGAGTATGGATGATTTGCTTATGGACATACAAAGGCGCGGAAGCCACGAACTCTCGGAAGCAGCTGCGCATGCTGCGGAGCTAGTGGGTGATCATATGACGGTTGCTGGTGAATACCACGACGACGACAACGGGAGTGCGACAGCCAGTCTTATAGCCAGCGTAGATCGGACATTGACCCAGGGATCTGCTGAAGAGGCGCATTTGGCAACTGCTAATCAAGAGCTAGTTCATGAGATTCCACTCTCAGCGGCTGATGCTTCCTCATTGGAGGCAGCATTGGCGCGAGAAGATCTGCTGAAATCTCTTCGACTGAATCGAGCTCAGATGAACTCTCGGGTGCTTCGGCCACCCTATAACAATACCACATCGCCTTTCTCAGGAGACGTATCGGATCCAAGAGATGCCCTAATCCCCATGTCTGCCAACATCCCTTCTCCTTTCTCACCTGTAACCTCGTATGTTCCTGGGCAAACGCATGATAATCCCTTGGGCACGGACTCGACTCGTGAGGGAGCATCTGGGCGTAACCGACCGTACCATCTGCGCGTTCCCAGTATGCCAGGTGCTCCACAATCATCGCATCTTCCTTCCCCATCTTCCATCTCCCCCAAGGCTGCCCTTTCCCCCGCGGCTTCACTCTTCATAGAACGGGAAAGACAGGGACTCTCCTCTACAGGCGTTCCTCAGCGACACACACCCCAAATATTCTTTCCTGCCCCTGCTCCGACACCTCACTCAGGATTAGGACTGCCTCCGCAACATCCCCATTCTGCCGCAGTGGCTTCAAGCCCTAGTCCAGCAACCCAGGAGCGCTCACCATCGAGCGCCCGACGTCGCAAGGGAAAAGGTATGAGTCCTCGCAGAAAACCACGAGGCATTACCATGCCGCTTGTCCATCCTAATCAAAGTGTCGCTTCGCTGTATGCACCATCAACGACTGTTAACTATCGCAAAGCCCGGCGCAGGCATCATCGTAACTATCATCGCCTCAACCCTAACGAAAAGGGTGAGGCTCCGCTTATCCCCGGGGCATCAAATTCACATGCTTCAGCAGACCCTGCGATAGCAGCTCAGCTCGCAGGGTATAGTGGTGTTGGTAGTCTTGGCGGTCACGTCCGAGGGTCGTCGGATGTGCAAAATGTAGCTTTGATGGCGAACCAGAACAGGACAGGTCACCGATCCGAAACCCCACCTCCATTAATGGGAGAGATTGTTGCAAGCAGAACCCAAGGCGGTGATCTCTTTCGTCCAAGTGTCGACTCTGACCACGGTCTTCTTCTCCAACGTATTGGCTCAAGCCAGAGCCCAACCTCCCATTCAACTTCCGGACACTCTGGCCACTCTGGCCACTCTGGCCACTCTGGAAGTCGAAGTTATTTTCGAGCAACTGACGAGACAAGAGATCCTTCAGGAACCAACATTGGTCCAGACTTAAGGCCGGAGGCCGACTCTTCTGCCGCATCGAGGCGAACATCTCATCAACTTCAATATGGTGCCTCGTCGGGGAATCAAGTGACGATTCTTCCAACCCTGGCGTCACCCAGCACAATCCCAAAAGGAGGCGAGTTCGGTTCTCAGGGTCCGAATGATCTGAGCTTAGCAGCCCCACCGGATACTACGCTCGACGAAGAAGCACAGCAGAAGTCGCATTTTGGCAATCGACAGCCTCAATCACCGGAAGACCAAAGCACAGCACGTTATACATATCGCTCTGCGGCGTATCAGTCGTTCTATCCAGAGTCGGAGACTGACTACATGAGAACAGGTCGATCGCTGTACTACTCGGATGGCACAGACCAGCTATATACTCCATCTTCCTATGTGTCACAGTCTCCGCTTTTGGCATCCGATAACATCTACAGTGCACGCACATATTTGCGGCGTTTGCAGCGTGCTCGAGATGAATATTCCATTCGAGATGACCGTTCCAGCACCTACTTTGACCAAAACACGTTTATCGATGATATGTCTTCAGTTGGAAGCGACTGGACAGGCTTTGAACGTAATGTACCCCCGCGCCGTGATCTATGCTGTAGCTGGTGCTGTTGCCCCTGTGAATGTGTCGCGTTGAGAAAGCTCGCCACTGCGATGGTAGAGGGATACACATTCAAGTACTTTATCCCCCTGGCGACATTAGCGGACGTCATTGTAATGATTATCGCTGGTAACGCCATCTCCATTCCCGCACTAGCAGACCTTATCTTCCGCGACTACCACCCAGATTCAGGTAAATACGTCGTACATAGCTGTATCGAAGTTATCATGAACTGCATTTTCATCGTGAAATCATTAGCATTGTTCTTCCACTTCGGAGCAGACGACTACTTCAGATCAAAGTGGTGTCGTCATGACTTAATCGTTGTGATTGGTACGACCCTTGCACTCTTCCCCATGACTCCCGAAATCAACATTTTCCTTGATCTTTTCCGACCTTTGCGAGCGCTGCAACTTATTATTGCCCACCCTCGACCAGCGGTCATGCTTTCAACACTAATGCGATCGGTTCCAGTCGTGCTTCCGCTGTTTCTGATCGTATTGCTTATTGCGATACTATTCTCAATCATTGCAATGTTCCTGTGGGCAGGCTCGACACACTATTGTACGGACCCGTCGGTCCTTGGTCGTGATCAATGTATCGGCTCTTTCATTGATACGAGCTTTAGCGTTCCACGCAAGTACTTTGAAGACGCTGCGCAATCTGCAGGATTTGCAGGAGATGCAAGTCTTGGCCGCAACATGCCACGAGAGTGGCGAGATTCCACAGGTAATTTCAACACCATCTACCACACCATCGTCTCACTGCTGAAGATTGTGTCGTTGGATGGTTGGTCCGCCCTGGCAGTGACTGTCATGCGCATTTCTGGTGTCGATCAGCAGCCGTTGCCTACGGCCGACGTCCTGCTAAGTGATTCACCGCGGCGGCTGTACATGCTTGTCTTTGTTCTATACTTGATGTTCGCCAACTTGTTCCTTTTGCAATTAGGCATTGCTGTGGTCTATCTGAAATTCAAAAGAGTGAAGGCAGAGGCTGATGGTACCACGACCCTTACCGAACGACAACAGCAGTGGGTGAACAGTAGAAGTGCATTAGAGGGTGTTGAGCCGATCTTACGCTTCAAAATCCCCAAGTATGAGCCGTGGATGCCAGCATTTCTCTTCAAATTCCGTGTTTTTGCGAACACACTGGTGAAACGAAAGCCATTTAAAATTTTCATGTTTGTGGTTCTACTCATTGGCTTTGCCGTATGTGCTCTCGTGTACGAGAACGAATCTGATCACGTACGACAAGTTCGAACATCACTTGCCATGACCCTTCAGATCATCTATGTTCTTGAGGCATTGCTTAAGGTAAGCGGCCTCGGAATCAAGCAATATCTGCGCCCGGTGTGGCATCGTTTCGAGTGTATCATCGCATTTGCATCAGTGATCATGCTTCTTATGTCTACCTCACTGGACATGAACACACCAAATACCGTGTTGGTTGCGGTATCAGTTTTGCGCCTCATTCAATACTCTGACGCACTCAATCACTTCGTGTATCAGCTCTATGTTTCGATTCCTTCCATCGTTGCCGTTGTGTATCTGATGCTCATTGTGCTTATTTGCCAAGCCTTACTCTATATCCGTCTATTTGGCGGTATTCCCTACAGTGATCCCATGGTCCAGCTTCAAAATGGAATGTCAGATCTCGTTAATTTTGGCAATTTCTTGACATCCATCTTGGCTCTCTTCCGAGTTTCTACTTCAGACCGATGGACCCAACTCATGGTAGGCTCAGCTCGTAGCCCTGATTGCCTAGGTCAAGCTGCGATGGAAAACCATTACCAGCGCGTCTTCGATGACTTGAATGGTGTTAATCCACCGACTGGGGAGTACTGCACATACTCTCAATTCTCGACAGTGCTGGCCTACATCTTCTTCCCACTGTCGTTCATCCTCATGAATGGTCTTATCCTCCCGCTGATTTCCGCGGTAATTCTTCAGAGCTTCCATGAATTGACTGATATTGGCAATGGAAAATTGACCACAGAGAATTTGAACGACTTCAATGCTATTTGGGCACTGCTCGACTCCGCTGGTGATGAGTATATCCCGATTCAACAACTTGTTGTGCTTCTTCGTGCAGTTGGACCGCCTTTGTCGTGCGGAATCGGAAGATCTGCGACCGAACTGTATTTCAAAGACAAGGAACACGAATCCAGACTCGCAGTCGAACTGATCCAGGCTCGAGCTGAAGGTGCTGGTCAAGCCAATCAAAGTCGAATGCCGTCACGCGCGGAACAACATCGGGGATCACTGGCAGAACTCTTCGAGTTCGTGGATACTGAGGAACGCGAGCGAGCGGCACAGGCTCGCAACCTAAGACGACGTGGTGGCCAACTTCGTGGGAGCCTCAACACAAGCGATCCGAACGCAACCAAGCACTCCCGTAATGCTTCAAGTGAAGAACCGCACATTGCTCACAAGTATCAGACCAGTATAGGAAAGGCTAATCTTCAACAGGGCCTCGGCTCAAAATTCAAGTCCAAGCTTGTTGATGTAACTTACCGAACTGATGAAATAGCGCTTATCTTGGCTTCGTTGGATCTCGCTGTTCAGGCCCCGCCAGTCGTCACTACTGAGGAGGGAACTGCTCTTGATAATGATGGTCTGGGCTCAACTACAGATGATGATTCTAGTATGGCATTCCCCGGAGAGACTCGAGAGCAAAGAGAGGAACGACTCTTCCATCAAAAGTTGCGGCAAGTCGACGTGGGCAATTCGTACGGTGTAGTTTCTTTTAGAATGCTACTCTACGCTCTAACCCGCCGCGTGGTTGGTGTGCCAATACCCGAAGAGTTGCCTCTTGAATATGCACTTGTCAATGATCTCGAATCATTCGCCAAAAAGCAGGGCGTGCCACTCATCCCTCGATACGAGGGCACATATATTTCCGCCTACATGGTTCAGCGGCATCAACTCGGACATCTGAACGAAGGGATGAACCCGTTGGTAGCTGCGCGGTTCTACACACCGTGGGAGGTCTTCATGGTTTTGCGCATTCAGCGCGCTTGGTTGCGCAAGAAGGCTCTGAAGCTAATTCGTCTCCGCGCCCAGACTCGCAAAGCTGTGCGTAAACTGGGCATGGACAACGAAATTATTAGATCTCTCCGCGATGTTCGCCTTCGCCTTGCTCGATTGGATGCGGTCACACGTGCCACGTTCCCACTCAAGAGTCAGAGCGCCAAGTTTGCTCGATTCCTGAAGATTCTTACTTCTCGCCAGGCTGAGGACGATGGTGGCGGCGCAATCCCACGGTCCGACAGTGATGAGGACGACGATCGCCGCTCGGACTTCAATGCAGGGGGCTCGAGTGATCAAGTCGGTTCAATGTCACGACATGATTCTTCATCCGATGCGAACAACTCAGCGTCTGAGCAAATCACTGAAGAGCAGCGTGAGAGTAGGAGCGCCGAATCCTACGAAGAAGAGAGCAAAAATATTCTGGATCTTGCAGGAACCGATGGGGCCCGAAGCCTGCCAACGGGTCAATCAGCTGGGGAGGAAGGATCCGTCACTACGATCCGACTCTCCGATCTACAGCACGAGAATTTGGGTGAGTCTACAACGACCGCAGCGGGGCCAGGCCGACATCCAACTCGTCACCAAAGCACAGAAGGAGCCAAACAGCGACGAAATAGCGTTGGGGTGAGTCTTGATCAGATGTCGAAGCGCCGTTTTAGGCCACCCAAAGAAAATGAGCTTCATGAGTCAGATGAAGAAGCCAGGCTGGTTGCAGAATTGCTCTCTGACGGCGACCCAGATAATTCTGAAGCGGACGATCTCGCCCTTCGGACTCTTTTGGGTCCATCAGCTTGGATTCACATGCAGAATCCAATGGCCCGACGAGCCTCACGTGCGGATGCAGTGGCTCTTGAGGTAACGACCATCCAGTCACCGTATAAGGGAACGACAAAGTCTACTGCACCCGATCTGTCTGAATCCGGAGAAGGGTTAGCCCGCCGTGGCTCTGTCACCTGGGGATCAGCCCCTGAGCAAGGCATTGAGATGGTGCGTAGACAGTCGCTCTCAGGTCCTGCCTCTATAAAACCCTCTCAGCCTGGACCAACTGGCTCCGCTCCAAGCGATCAGGCTGTCGACCTGACTTCACAACCTGCTGTAGTCGCAGAGATTTCTCCTAGCTTGGCTGAAGAGATTGCCCTGGCGACGCAGGCTGCACAAACGCTCCCACCTCAAGTCCAGGCCGCACGGCGTCGAAGTCTTGTCGAGTCTCAGGCCGCTAAAGCCGCGCTCGCCGCACTGACTGGTGAAGCCACCGCTCTTATTCGACCTACGCTACCTCCTCTTCCTGTTCAGCCGCAACCTTCTGGTTTCGATAGATTATCCTCTTCTGGTCCAATTACTGCCCGAGGTCAGCGTCGTGGTTCTCTAAGTCCCGCTGAGTTCCTCAATATGAATGTCCCCGCATCACTACCGCGCCGAGGCTCCCTCAGCCAACCGTATTCGATGAATCCGCTACCTCAAACCCAGACTCACCTGGCTCGTAGAGGATCAGTTGGCCAATCGTTTCCTACTTCTCAGCATAGGCGGCCCTCGCTTGTTCTACGTACGATGCTGACAGATCCAGCATCCGCACCATCGACAACCGAAGATGCTACTGCACTACAGCCACCTACAAGTACAAGCACTTCTGCGGTGAACCAAGCACCAAATGTAGAATCATTGCGAGGACGGCGCCTTTCGGTCGTTGAGACGCTTAACTTCCTCACATCCCTTGCAAATAGCAAGGAGGGCGACGCTCCCGACGGTGAAGAAGAAAATGAAGATTGAACTCCGAAACATCGATACTGTTTGTTCTCCATGTAGTTCCGATCTTTATCAACATGCGACGAAAGGTTATTGCTCCGCATATGCATGGTCTAGTCCGTAGATGAGATTTCTGTACATGGCTGCGCGGCAGTCACAGTGGAGCATTATACAAGTTCGTGATATCTAGTATCGCCCGTCTACAGTCTCTCAGTCTTTTTCTATGTATTGCGTTTCTAACGAATCTTGATTATATATATACCATCCGATCACTCAGAGCGCATTAGCTTCTTGATTCCAATACACTTGCTATTGTAGCTAAGTGAGATAGCATGCAGCTACACCCCCTGCTCAGACCCATACTAGGAATGGTATTAGTGTGCTTCCTGACCTTGAGCTGCATCCAGCGCCCAGACCCGAGGCCGGCGTTAGCAATAGCCATGTAACCTTTATGGAGCGCTCATCTACTTGATGAAAGTTGACCGTTTTTAATTGCTCTTGTGGTTCCCGCACTATCAGGCCGGAACGGCTGCAACAAACTAGCATTTCCATTTTGGATCTCCACGCGCATTTGCTCGCGTTGACTACAGATCCGCTTTAGCCATTGCTGCTTGCAGCTCTCTTCAGTTTTTTCCAGCTCCTTCATCATATCTTCGAGCCGAGTTCGAGAGCGTTGGACCAGCTCGTCTGTTAATCCACGTAAGTGACGACGACTTCTCTCCGTCTCTTCATAAATCAATGAACTTAACTCTTTCGCTTTCTCATCCGTGAAGCCATCATGGGCGTTTGAAGGCCCCCCAGCCAACACATCCACCATGTGGGGGGCTTCAGATACGATCGACGGGGTAGAGGACCGGTTTGCCGGGTCTAACAGCTTTGCAACCTGAACGTCTGTAGCTCGATGCGTGCTCAGTCGCTTTAAAGAGGCCGATGCAGGTCGGAGTGAACCTGATTGACGTCTGGCGCTTGGTGGAGGCGCTGCGTCCCGCGCTATGTACCTACCCGTCGATTCCAAGCTCGCTGAGAGGTTTGGGAATCTGCTAATCTCGTCTTCCAAATATTTCCTAACTAGCAAGGGGCCATCGTTGTTCTCAAGAATGTTAAGAGTCTTGATGATCGACTCGAGATCATTTTCCTTCAGGGCCTTCGATTCGGCCGTACTGTTCGTACCATCGGCTGTGGCGGTTGGGGAAGAGAGCGATTCACGGAGCTCTGCAAGCAGCTTCGAATCTTCATCATGAACAAAGGATTGCAACTTTGATGGAGGCATAGGTCGCTTCGGAGGCGCCTGGGAAGTTTCGGCTAACGATGTGGGAAGGGTTAGCTGCTTCTCCCACATTGGTTGATTCGCCTTGGCCCGTTGCTGCTTGCGCTTGGACGCTGAACTGGACTTGCTTGGATTTGGTTTCGCCACGTGCTCCTGCGAGTCTCGCTGAATTTGCCTCTCGGTCTTCTGGATGTTGCGCTTCACAAACGCGTCAATTTTAGCCTGAATGGCTTGATCGTCATCATCATTATCGTCATCATCACTACCCACGTCCAACTCGTCATCATTGTCACTCAAATCGTCTCTCCACTGTTTAGCCTCAGGCTGCAGCCTTGGATGCGCGAGAACCAGGGCTCGTTCTAGTTCGCCATCCCGTTCTTCAGAGTTGCTACTGCCTGGTGCTTGAGATGAAGCGGTAACATTGGGATCTTCATCGTCGTTGTCATCGTCTTCATCTCCGTCGTCTTCATCTTCTTCAATGGTACCTTCAGTCAACAGCCCAAACCCCGCCTTCTCTTCATCAGTAATACGTACATCATCGAGGGCGATAAGATTGGGGAGACAACCAACAAAGAGTTCTCGGAAGCCCGTGAGTTTGGTACAAGGGTTACCATTAAACCTTAGGAACTGAATGGAGTCCGGGAAATATGCACCTTCAATTGCGTCGAGGGTCTCAATCTGATTCTCGCTCAGGTCCAACACGCGCAGTTTTTCGAGTCCTTCCAGAGCGTCGAGCGGGATTCGTTTGATCCTGTTGTTGGCGAGATTGAGATACCGCAAGTTAATTAGGGCATCCAAGTTCTCAATTTCGACGATGTCATTCCGCTGCAGATACAGGTGCGTGAGTGAAGTGAAAGGGTCTAGTCCAGAAATTGCCGTGATGCCAAGGCCATCTAGTCTTAGAATCCTCACTTGTAAGATCTGTTGGAGCTCTGCATCCGGTACGCTAGAAAGGTCCACTTCGTCCTCTTCCATGTCGAGATGCTCAGTCGCCGCAGAAGCCGATTCTTGCTCCAGTCCAGGGATTTTCTCCTCATTTTGCTCGAACTGCCATAGCTTCAGTCGGCGATCACGAAAAAACCGAGATAGGATTATACTTGTCGTCAGCACCTTCTTCTTCCGCATCATGGCTTCGATCTCGTCCGGCCCAAAACCAAGGTCGCGCAGTTCGGTTTCATCCAGGTCGTCGATTTGCAATTCCTTCCGTGGTTTGGAGGGCTTCTCAGTCTCTGGAAGGATGAGCGCTTTGTTCCCTCTGCTGCTTGGCCGTGTGGAGTCAGGTGGGATAATGAGTGTGCTCGGCAATACTGTTGGTGGTGCCAATATGAGACGAGAAGCCTTCATACTCCTAGCTGTCATTGGTCTGGGGGTGGCTTGGTGTTCAGTTGGGGTTGCTTCCGTCGAACGGTTGCTCTCGGAACCTTCACTCTGTGCAGACTCCACTTCGTCTTCTTCCTCCCCTAGCAGCTCACGTTCCATTTCTGGGGAGCGAACGGAATCGAGGAGGGTGCATAAGCACGTAGCCATTAGAGTAGGGTAGACACACAATAGAGGACAGGTGAGCAAGGGCAAGGCTTTTCCAAGCCAAACCGAGAGCCAGGCCATGACTTGAAGACCAATCCAGTAAGCGTATGGAGGCTGTGAAACGGCATGCAATCACAGTTCGGGGGTGCTCTAGCAGTCTCTTTCGCGACAGAAGTACGTACCTATAGCATTTTGGCTATTCTTCTTCATTCTAGCTTCAATAGTGGAGATATTTTGCATGATTTTCAGGAGCATCGTGTCGTGTTGCGTCCTTTCGGTGCGCGGCCTCCGAATGGAGAGGCCATCCTCGGTCGCATCATGCGGTTGGTCTTGACCCGCACAGCCCTTACCTTGCGAATCCATGACGTCGGAATTATGTCAGAGCGTTCAAATTTAAACGGCTCGCACTGGGTTGAGGGCTGGATTCAAGTGTCAATTCTGTGCACGTGCTGTGTTAGTGTTGGTGTTTCTGGCGATTTAGGCGCTGGCAGCGAGATACTACGGCCTTCCTATCACTACGGTGTCATACATCGATCCTCGATACGTGTATCAGTTAGAATATAGCTCCAGTCAGCCCACTAGTGGATCATCGGTTTACCACCAGTGAGTAAGCAGGGGTCCTCATTTCCTCTGCTACTTTCTTCTGCAGCCCACACGGCTAGTGTAACGCATGGGGCATGTGCGCCGTGTTGCATGTCTCTTGAGTGGAGCGGTCAGATTCAATGCTCATTCTTTCTGCCCTTTGCCAGAGAGTAGAAGCAGCAGTGAACTCGCAGGCCGACCGGTTGTGATTTGGTAGTGCCTCATCGATGAGACCAGGTCCGCAAGCAGAGGTGCGGACTTCGTCATTTGGGCCAATCATAGCTTTCTCGGATGCAGGGGTGATCTAGCTGTGGGCCAAACTGACTGGACTGACCTCCTGAGTCGCTGACGGTGGTTGAATGAGCCCCTGAATGACCAAGCTCGTACCTGTGCTAATGAGTTCTGATGGTCTCCTCACGGGGCGCAGCAGAGAGCCCAGAGAATCTGGCCCATACACAGAGAGCGAAAGGGCCCACCCACGCCCACACTGCTGAGAGAGCAGGGTACCAAGAGCAGATCACTTTAAGTTAAAGTCTCGGGCGCAAGCGCTCCAATCAAGTTGAAACTGCTTTGCCAGCATGCATTGTATCTAAATAAAACGAATCGTACAAATTACTCCCACTCACACGAGTACGCACGACATATCTTGCTGCGGATCCAAGTGCGGACCACGCCAAGATCTTCCCGCTGCCCACTTTGGCGACGATTTCCTCGCAACATGCTAGCCGAGTGTGTATGCCGCACTGGAACTAGATGAAGAATCCAGTGTAATGCCCAATGCACGAGGTCTTGTCCGCCCCTCCGGAGGTCCATCTTGGAAATAACCTGAAAATAACCACTCTGTGGGGCTTTTAGCTCTTATTTTCGAATCGAAAACAAGGTGTAAAATAGGCATACATACCCAGGATGAGGAAAAGTAAGTATCTTAACAGCATGAAGACGCTATTTCTATATGATTTACACCTATTATGATCGCGATATAATGCCGTATATCCTGTCATTTTTCGCTTTTATCTGCTCCTCAGTCTATTTTAAGTCATTTCTGCGAATTTTGACTATTTGAGAAGGGATTTACGGGGTGTGTTAATGGCATAACCCATTATTGACATGGAAAACCAACATCTCATCCGACGATCTACCATCTCTCCATGGAATCTAGCCGGGCCATTGCATATGATCAAGCCTTTGCTGCCCATCATACCCGAGGTGGCACCACCCAAGTCGCCGGTGCCCTTCAAGGAGCGGTTGATGTGGACTGGCGTGACGCTGTTCTTGTTCCTAGTGTGCTGCCAGATCCCCCTCTATGGTATCAAGAATACCACACCCTCAGATAGCTTCTATTGGATGCGCGTCATCCTTGCCTCCAACCGAGGCACTCTCATGGAATTGGGCATTTCTCCTATAATCACCGCAAGCTTCGTTATTCAGATCCTCACAGGCACGGGTCTCATCCCCATCGATCAGAGTCTTGCTGAGGACCGCGATCTCTACGACGCTGCTCAGAAGCTCCTCGGTATCTTGATCACCTTTGGTCAGGCCGTGGCCTATGTCCTTTCAGGTACTTATGGTGACATCAACCAGATCGGTAGTGGCAACGCTCTTTTGATCATTATTCAGCTCGTTTGCTCGGGCCTTATGGTTCTACTTCTGGATGAGCTCCTCCGCAAGGGCTACGGTCTTGGTTCAGGTATCTCACTCTTGATCGCCACAAATGTCTGTGAGACGATCATGTGGAAGGCTTTCTCACCCATCGCTATCAACTCGGGCCGTGGCGCAGAGTTCGAGGGAGCCGTGATTGCGCTTGTTCACCTGTTACTCACCCGTTCAAATAAGCTATCGGCGCTTCACGAGGCGTTCTTCCGATCACACCTTCCCAATATCACGAACCTGCTTGCGACCATTGTCATCTTCTTGCTCGTGGTCTATCTTCAGGGCTTCCATGTTGCTATCGCCATCACCCGACCTGGATCCAACGAGACCATGCTCTACCCCATTAAGCTCTTCTACACCTCAACGATCCCCATCATTTTCCAAACTGCACTCGTTTCGAACGTCTACATCTTCTCACAGCTTTTGTACCGCAAGTTCCCCAGCAACTTCCTCGTGCAATTGCTCGGCGTTTGGGAATATGTTGAAGGTGAGTTGGTGCCTAAGGGCGGTCTTGCATACTACTTCGCACCACCTACCTCGCTTTGGGCAGTTCTCTACGATCCTCTCCATGCCATTATCTACATCACCTTTGTGCTAACATTCTGTGCAGTTTTCTCCCGACTTTGGATCTACATCTCGGGCAGCTCTCCAGAGGATGTCGCACAACAGCTCAGTGGCCATGTTGTTAGCAACTTCCAGGACAAGGCCTCTACGCTGCGCATGCTCAACCGATACATCCCTGACGCTGCTGCGTTTGGCGGTATTTGCATTGGTGCGCTGAGCATCTTTGCCGACCTATTCGGTGCTTTGGGTACAGGCACAGGTATCCTCCTTGCCGTCACCAGCATTTACCAGTACTTTGAAATGTTTGCAAAGGAGCAGAGCATGAAGATGTTCTAAACTAACTGTTACCACCATTATTCTATAGTCTAACCCACATATTCAGTTGATTGCTGCTGCAGATCAAGAGGTCATAGTGGAGCCTCGCATGCGATACTCCGTTTATATCATGTGGAAAAGAGGACAGCAAAGTAGGGCTCTACTAGCCTTTGGAATCACATATTGCACGTGCGCGGCGTTGCATGTACAGCGAATACGCATGTTTAGAACAGCCATTCCTTTTCATTCCTTTCCTTTGACCGCCATCCAGTGAAAAAGCGCCAACATCACCACCGAATAGCACGGCACACGGCACACTCACACGTCCAACCACATATGTACTCTCTCTCTACACACACACACACACACACACACACACACACACACACACCATGAGCTATGCATTGATCCATGTAGCCGTTCAAGAAGCGGAGTTCCGCTGATCCTAGCAAAGTTCTCATGCAAGCACTGTGTGCTTCGTACTTCGTGCACACACAAGACGATCCGTACACCCAGCAACAAACGCACCTACAAGCCTACATTCCGCTCTACACAATTGACCCTTACACCACTGAATTGTAATAGCTTTTATGAACCGCTTATTTTAAGCTCTCGCAGCTCAGTTATATATTTCTCAACCTAGCAGGATTTTTTGCGCGTTGAGCTCATAAAGCAAAAGAATAGGAAAAAGAAAAAAAGAGAGAATCTAGTTTGGCCTTAGGTTAATGATATCGCATCGATCGGATACGTAGTTAAAGTTTGCTTGCTTTGGCATCCGACTCGACCCAGTCGAAACTGCGCTGGATCGCTTTCTCCCAGTTCCTGAGCAATTCCTGACGTCGGGTCTGATCAGAAGATGGATCAAAGCGAACAAACCCAGGGCGTGGCGATGCCTTGTGTGCACCATCTTCTGTTTTCCCCTTTGTTCCAGCCGCCGAAGTCGAGCTAACAACATCACTGAGATCGCGCCAAAAGCCCACTTCCTTTGCTAGACCTGCAGCTACAGCTGCACCAAGAGCTGTTCGCTCGTCCATGTGAGGACGATCGACTGGAACCTGCAGGATATCGGCCTGAAATTGGCAGAGAATGTCGCTTCGAGTGAGTCCACCGTCCACTGCCAGCGAGGAAATGCGCATGCCTGCGTCCTTCTCCATCGCTTGAATCACATCATTGGTTTGGAAGGCCGATGCCTCGAGAGTCGCGCGGCAGAGATGCGCACGTGTTGCAAAGCGAGTCAGACCCACGATGACACCACGTGCCGAGTCCTTCCAGTGAGGGGAAAGCAGACCCGAAAAAGCAGGGACAAAGTACACACCACCGTTATCGGGAACTGATGCTGCGAGCTGATCAAACTCTTTAGGAGAATTCACTATGTTAAGCGAGTCTTGAAGCCATGACAGAGCCGCACCAGCAACTGCAACCGAGCCTTCCAGCGCATAGTGGCATGGGGCATCGGGCCCCAACTGATACGCTGCGGTTGTGAGGAGCCCGTGTGTTGAGAACACGGGCGTATCTCCAGTATTCATCAAGAGGAAGCATCCCGTCCCGTATGTGTTCTTAGCATTGCCCTTGTGGATACATAGCTGTCCCAAGAGTGCGCCTTGCTGGTCTCCAATGCATCCCGAGATGGCGCAGCCCTTCAAGGGACCATCATGAATGCTCTTGTAGACCTCGGACGAGCTCTTGATGCGTGGAAGCCAAGTGACGGATATACCAAGGCTTGCGCATACGCTTGGGTCCCAATCACGTGTCTTAAGAGACATAAGCATCGTGCGGGATGCGTTGCTAACATCCGTAACATGCACCCCTCCCTTAGCACCGCCGGTGAGCCGGTAAATTAGCCACGAATCCACAGTGCCAACTCGGAGGCGATTTGATTGAGCAGCCGCGCGAACTGCATCCGAGTTCTCAAGCAGCCACGCCAGCTTCGTTGCCGAGAAGTAGGTGGAGATAGGCAAACCACAGACATCCCGGAAAGCATCCTTTCCACCGAATCGCTTTTCCCACTCAGCACACATCTCGGCAGTGCGGGCATCACACCATACAATCGCGTTATGAAGAGGCTCTCCGGTTTCGACATCCCAACACACAAGTGTCTCACGTTGATTCGTAACACCCACTGCAGCAACATCTTCCTTGGGAACCTTCTCCATGACCTTGCTAATGCATGTCTCGACCGTGGATAAGATTTCCTTGGGATCCTGCTCCTGCCATCCAGGTTTGGGGAAGATGTTAGGGAGTTTGACCTGATGCGAAATCACTGGATTGCCATTTCGGTCAAAAAGGATGAAACGGCTTGAAGTGGTGCCTTGATCGATGGCTCCGACATAGCGTCCCTTGCTTGTACTCGTGCTCATGGATCGAAGGTTTCTGGTACCGGTCACTGAAGTTGAGCTTGGACCTGAGGTTGAAATGGAAGTTGCGGCTGAAACAAGACTGTCAGGGGTAGAAACACAATCAGGGCCTAACCACTTGCCAGCAACTGATCCGGTCGGGGATCGAGATCGGAGTTGGGCAAGGAAACGTTTGACTGCGTGAATCTTGACTGTGAGCTCTTACTGCAAATCACAACACCTTCGCACAAGTAATCCCTTCTCGAATCAAGGTCACTCGTGTGCGGGTGTTGACTCTGCAGGTCACTGCGAACGAACCTGAGGTGGCTGAGTATGGACAACCGTCGTAGCAATTGGATTTGTGGAGTAACCCGTGACGTTCTTCTCAGAAGCAAGTACGCGTATGGCGAATCCTAGAACCCACTTGGACTTGGATCGAGCTTAGCAAGTGAGTCCACGACTTAGGTAACGAGTCACTGAGCGACTTGGGTGCTGACGTGCTTAGTGCGGTAAACTCGAGAGCGATATCGAGGCTAAAGAGAAGAATCAATCGTAGCGAAGCTTAGAATATAGTCTTTAAACTTCATAGATACGACCTGCATTCCAGTCAAACAAGTATATTCACGTCCTCCCAACTTGCTTAAACTCATAACGACTGGCAGCATTGTCACGCACTCTGATGCACCGGAGATCTGCATGCGTCACCTCACTGTCACAAGCCTCCGTCAAAAAGGTAGCCTTTTAGCCGGATGTGGTTATAAAAAGGTAGGTCGCGAGCTTTCGCGGGTGAAGCCATCCACCCGCACACGGATGCCCGGCGGTGGGTTGGAAAATCTGTGTGAGCACCACTCTGTGGAGCGGCTGTGCGGCAGTGTACGGACTGCAACGTTCGTATAAATGGCTGCGTTTAGTGTACTGTGCTATGGCTACGTGGTGTGAATTGCTTTTACACCGGTCAGGTGAACTGAACCAACCGTAACCTCCATCTGAAAGGAAAAAGCGTAACGCTCGAGTGCTCACTTCGCGTGCTAGTGTCGTGTTCTCGCTTGTGGTGTGGCTATTATGATTTGACAATCGGCGCAGGCGTTTATTGGCACACCTACGAGCTTACACCTGCAAACGCCCTACCACATGCGCCACATCCTCCGCACAAACCCTCGTTCGTTCCCAAGAACGCATGAATCCGATTCCTCACACGATCTGCATTCCACATACCACCACAACTCTAGATCCGGATATTCCGGCAGTACTCGAACCGACAGTGGACTGAAGCATTTGACTGCCTGCAAACAATGTCCACGCCTCAACACGCGGGATCCGATGCCACCGGAAAGGGAAGGGCCAAGAATCGAAAGAAACACCACAACAAGAACCAAGCACAACCTTCAGACGAGGTCACGGACGATGGAGCCAAGTGTGACCTTCAAGTAGTCACAGATGCAACATCTGCTGACCCCGAAATGTCTGCGTCCCAGGAGCAGAATGATGAAGTCAAGGCGGAAGAGCCAACTGAGCAAGTCAATCAGCAGGATGTGGGTTCTGATCAGCATGAGCCCATGGAGAATGACCTTGACCCCGAGAACACGGGCAGCCAGGACCGAGATGCACCACATGTGACCTCACTCGAACCATCTCAGCCGACAGAAGCGCCTGAGACATCCGAAGGGGCTGTGCAGGCTGCTCCTCCACATCATCAGTTCGCATGGCTAGCCGTCAATCAATCAGCTGATGAGCAAAGCGAAGCAAACGTTACTACGCTACTCGAGGAGGACAGTCCTTCGACAGCAGCCGATGATGCCAGCGAACCCGCACCAACTGGGCTCGCAGCACAAGCAAGCCCACCTAGAGCGACAGCGTCAGAGACTCAACACCAAGCATTTACGACCCCAGTGAACGCTCACCCTCAAAGCCAGTCAACTTCTACAGCATTGTCACCTTCTCGTCGTACTCCCAGCAAAGCTGTACTTTTAGCTGCACTTGCTGCCGTCACTGCTTCGCCTGGCTCCATCGCGTTCAACGCAGCCAAGCATGCGCAGAGTTCCAAGGCACCTAGTTTCAGGTTAATGAGCGGCCACAGCCTTCCTGGACCCACTTCCCCCTCGCATGGGCGCAATCTCAGCCGAACGACACCTGCAAGACCGAGTGCGGAGGAGGCACCCAATACCCCTCGATCTCAATCCAAACCTCACACGGTCCGGGCACCCAGTTTTGCGCACATGTCTGGTCGCGATACCGAAAAGTGGCAGCTCAAGGTCCTCGAAGCAAAACGTGCAGCAGAAGCTGAACGTGTTGCGCGCCTTGAGTCTCAGGCTCGTGAAGCTCTCGAATTAGCAATGCGCATTGAAGAGGAACGTGAGCGTGAACGGAAACTTATCCAAGAGCGGGAGCAGCGCGAAAAGGTTCGTGGCACTATCACGACCGCTTCGCCAAGAGCCAACGTAACCCGATCACCTTCGCTTCGCTCGCCGTCAGGGACACAGCAGGCGCAAGCTAGAACCTCCGCTGCCGCTCCCCTGACTCCCTTCTCAGCGGCCTTCCATCAGGCGCGTGAGGAAGAGCTTGCTCTACAACAGCAGCAACAACATCAGACACACGGTGATCAGGCACAGTCCCAGGCTCAAACGCGCTCAACGACGGAGACCGCCGTCGATGCCACTGAGACTCAGCGCAACACCGGCCCTCTCCCTAGGCCAAGGCTACGATCAGCACCAGCGTCGACAGCTTCTCAACCCGGCTCAGTAGAATCAGGCTCCAGTGCACTTCCAATGTCTAGTGCTGCACGACGTCACGTGCGAACTCCGACTCCAACGGCCTCGTCACTTTCCGTAGCACGACAGCTTCTATCATCTTTTAATGCGAATAGCACGGCAAAGTCGGCCCCTCGTGCACGACCAGCCTCTAAGTCATCAAGCCGTGCCATTCCAAGTGCAGTTTCAGAAGCAGACGAGGTCACTGATGATGTTGCCCCACTTCCTCATCCCCAGCGCCGTCAGATCAAGTCAAGCTCATCCACAGCATCTCTGGAGTCGACATCATCACGCAGGTCTTCAGCATCTGTTACCGGTGTTGGGGTTGGTGCTGGAGCGAGCGCTTCGACCCACGCTGTATCGTTCGGCCGCTCTGGTCCCACTTCAACCGGTCGTGACTCCGCATTTGCTCCAAGGAATCCCGATATCCCTGGGCCTGCGACATACTTCTCCTGGGACATGGATTCCGCTACAACTAAGCGAAGGGCGTCCAATACCGGATTAGCTTTTGACAAGACTACGGGTCGTACTCGCCGCGGTTCCATCTTCGAAAATCTCGACGAGGCCGCGTCGATTCCAGGACCCGCTCATTATGACACCGAGGCTGCCATTGAAGCTAGCTCGAAGCGAAGGGGTAGCTTCGCTGCTGCGGCTGAGCCCGCTCGCAGCGCACGAAGGGCTTCGTTGACAGGCTCAAACAAGAGCTCGACCAGCAGTCTGCCTTCTGCAGTCCTGAACGATCCTGTCGCCGCCGCAGCTGCTGCAAGCGCGCTTCACGATGCAAATCTACTGGTCAATACCTCGCAGGATCATCTCCCTCACTATATGCGCGACACTACCTCGACCGTTCGAAGAAAGTCTTTGGTGTTAGGAACCCTGTCCGAGGAGGCTACGAAGATTGCCATCAACGCAGTTGCTGCCGCAGCGACGACTTCAGGTGCGAATGGGCGCCGAGCATCGATTGGTTCACAAGGGGAAGTGACTCACCAGTGATCTTTATCTTTGGACCCAAAATAAAACCTTCAATGGCAAACGTGCTCATGGCACACTTTTATGAGACTGGTTGACATGGGAAATTGGTTCAGCGTACATAGTACTGTAACATTCACATATATGCAAGAAGTTTAGAGCAGAGATAGTGACTAACCTCACAAGCGACTCTGGTGGGTCGCTTGGGAGCACCTGATCACAACCTGCGAATGCATCGATACTTAACCAAATAAATCATCACTCTCTGCTTGAGAGGGCGACGACGGCACAGGATCAAGCGGAACCGGTCGAATTGAAAGGGCCAACCCTTGGCTGTCCGCACTGCTCACTGCCGAAGCATTAAGATCGTCTGTGGCTCCACTCTGATTCACGTCAGATGCATCATCTCGCAGCAACTTTCGGGTCAGGCTTGTGCTGTGTGGGGCCGCCTGTGGGAGAACCACAGAACTTGCCTCCAGGAGCGAAGGTGGAGCCGCAGTGCGGATGTGAGACCCTGCGACAGAGGGGGTTTGGAAGTGAGGAAGAGATGCAGAGCTGAAGTCAAGTTGAGCTTGAAGCGGAGAAAGGCCGGGTGTCAGGTGTGATGCGTAGGACGGATGAGGTCCCGTGGCACCCCCACGAAGAATATGTGTGGCATCATCAACGGAGAGCATGTGTCGTGCGCGGGTTCGCTCGACGTTAGTTGGGGTTTGGGCGCGGGCGCGCGGAGAACCAACGAGTTCGTGCGAACTGTAGTGTCGTTGGGGTGGCATTGAGGATGCTAGGACGTTAGGATCAACTGTGTGGTTATGGTAGTGGTCGTCAGAACCCTGATCAGCGAGATTGTAAGGCTCCGGGTGGGACGTCGAATCGTTGTTCGGGTCTTGCTCACCCTCCTGGCCAAATAACGCATCTGGTTCGATGTGCAATTTAGTTGCAGCAGGGTTGATTCCAAGTCCCTCATGAGAGGCACTATCATCAAATTCGACTGACTTTGATGGTGATTTCATTCCTCGCAACTTAGGAGTATGGAATTCCGTGCCGTCACCAAGAACAATGCGTGTCTCTGATACACCAATGGATTGGGGCGAGCCTAAACTTAACACATGTTTGTCAGTTCGCTCTTGTTCACAATCGCGGCTGATATCAGAAGCGGCCTCAGATCGCTGCGAAGGGAAAAGAGTGAGTTCGATGGACTGGCCTTGCTTCACGCCAGGCATCTCGACGGATTCAACGTAGTGCGTCGCTTGACCTACTTCTGGTGGGCGAATGGATCGCTTACCCGCGCTTTGACTGACTTGCACGACGGCCCTAGGACGAAGTGGCGATGAGGCCGCCGACTTGGAATGCACAACCTTTTCAGCTGTATCTGCGGGTACATCCTTGTGCTCCGCAATCGGTGCGGTTTCGGTAGTAGCCGAGGCAAGCGCGATCTTCGCAAGTATATTGGTCGACGCCCTTCTGAGGATTGTGGGGGTAGCATCGGAGTCAGTGCGCGGGGCACGCTGAGGACTGGCTCCTTGGTGCTTGATCGGAGAGCGGACTTGTCGTGCAGCCTCCTCCTCGATATCCTTTCGCGAGCTAATTTGGGTCACACGAGACTCAACTGTCTCGACAGACCGTTCTCCTTCTGAGGACTGGAGTGGTGTTGAGCCATCTTGTTCATCAGCGGGAGTAACAACTGTCTGAGATAGGGTCTTGGCAGTGGCTTTCGTTTCAGTGCGATGATCAGTTTTGCTTCGACTCTTTTGGCGTATGATAGCACCTTCTCCTCTCAAAAGCTGCACTTGCGACTCGAGCGTCTCTCGCTCACTAATCAGCCTATAAACCTTCTCTTGCTCGCTTTGATGCTGTGCCTTAAAGTTATCGAGCTTGGCCTTAGAATCAGCTAGTTCAGCCCTGGTACGTAGCACCTCTGCCTTGAGAGTTTTTTCGTCATCCTGCAAAGATCGCAATTGTGCCTCGACGGTTTGGCGGTCGGCTGCCAGTTGCAGTAACTGGTTCTCAACCACCTTGCACTGGGACTTCAAGTTCTCAAGCTCTGCTACGGCCGCTTCCGAGCTCGCCTTCAAGCTCTCAAGTCTTTGTTCTGCGGCGTTGTAACGCTCGCGTGCTTCTTCACACTTAGCATTAAGCTCTTCGACGTTCATCTCCGCGACCTTAGACTCGTTGGTCAGCTGCTGCAGTTTCTCTCCAAGGCACCTGACAGCTTCTCCATACTCCTCGCGGCTGCTTTCGAGCTGGCGGATTTCTTCTTCCAATGCTCCGATCTGGAGCATATACTGTTCTTTCGTGTCTTGCTTTCCACTCAACTCTTTGTCCAAGTCAGCAATGCTGGAGAGCAATTGTTCGTGTTTTGCCTCGGCAGAAGCAATATTTGCTTCTGCTTCATAACGGCGCTCTCGCAACTCGTCTACGGCGGCTTTAAGCTCCTTGAGGCGAGACTCCTCCGCCTGAACTTGTGCAGCTGCAGAAGCGGCAGCAACAGTGGCTGCTGCAATCGCAGCATTCAAACCGGTGAGTTGGATTGATTTGTCGGCAATTTCAGCATCAAGGTCTTGGCGCGTTCGTTGCTGCTGCGCGATTTGCTCGTTTGCTTGCTTGACCTGCAGCTCCACTCGTTGAACCTCTTTTGCTAGTTCTGCAATAGACGCGTTCAGCTCCAGCTGTCGAGCCTCTGCTAAAGCTACATCTGCCTTAGACTTCTGCAAGTTCTCGGAACACTCTTTGAGCTCAGACTCCAGCTTCAGACGCCTACTCGTCAAGTCGTTGATCATGGATTCCTCAGACTCGCGTCGCTGCAGAAGGGCCTCGAGTTGGCTCTCCTCTTCAACCCTTCTGGAAGCCGTTTGGCTTGCCACCTTCTCAAGCTCAGCTATTTCTGACCTGACACTATAACAGCGAGATGCGACTTCCTGCTCCTGCACTCGTAACTGGGAGACTTGTTCTTCCAGGCGAGCCTTCTCTACACTAAGTTCATTGACCACGCTCTCTACTTCGCGCTTGCGTGACTCCAGGCTGCCAACTTGCTCCTGAAGTTCGAGCTTTGATTTGTCCAAATTCGCGTATTCTTCCGAGATCTGGGTAAACTGTGCTTCAACCTTGTCACGACGGTCTGTCAGATCCTTGACAGTTTGGTGGAAATCATCAAGCTCCTTGCTTCTCGCAGCTAGCTGAGCGAGTTCCGCCTCAAGGGACACCTTTCGATGCTCCAACTCATCCACTGCTTGCTTCTTTTGCGAAGAGCTCGCCTGTAGTTGAGTTTCTGTGTCACAGAGGCCCTCAATCTCGGAAATCAGGGAGTCTTTCTCTGCCCGAAGCTGAGCCAGCTGGGACTCAAGCCCTGCCCTTGTGGTGGTCATGGCTGCCAGCACTTCGTCCAAGGAAGATTTGGAACGCTCTAATTGACTGCTCTCATCAAGCAAACGCGAAAGTTCGCCCTCTGTCTTTGCACGGTTAGTCTCAAACTCGTTCAGTTGTGAACGAGTCTCCTCGGTGGTGGCGAGCAGCGACTTCTTAGCATCCTCGAGGGTGGAAAGGTCTGAGGTAAGCGAAGCAACCTCTGATTTGAGCCTCTCAACATCTGCTGTGAGTCGCTCAGTTGTATCAACCAGATTAGTCCTCTTCGTTTCGAGCTCGGACACGGCTCGGGCACGCTCCTTGGGGTCCTCTTCAAGGAGCACGACGCGTGCGCCAATCTCAGCGGCTTGGCTCTCCAACACGCTTTTGCTCTCTTCAAGCTTGGCAACTTGTTCGCTCAGCATCACGTGCTGCGACTCGAGATCTCTGAGAGTTGATTCGAGTGCCGCTACGCTTCTGTTCACTGTATCCTTCCTTTCTACGAGTTGGTTCAACTCATGGGAGGCTTCCGTCTTACGCGTCTGGAGTTCCTCAAGTTCCAGAGTCATTTCCGCACTGAGCGCGTTGATTGTCCCTGACACATTAGCGTCTCTTAGACGCTGTGTCTCCACAATTTCCGACTCCAAGGTCCTGACCTGTGATTCTAGCGATGTCTTCTCCGTCTCGAGCTGCATCACCTCAGTCCTCAGTCCCTCATGACGTTGTTGAAGCTCTCGAATGGCTATTTCGAGGTCCTGCTGGGTCGTAAGGAGTGCCTGCTGCTGTTGCTTCAGCTCGTCGATGTTAGCACGAAGGGTGCCTGTGGTTGACTCGCATTCTTGGGCCTTTTCTGCGAGCTCACTAATCGTCGCTTGGAGTTGGGACTTTTCCGCTTCTAGCTTGGCAATTTCTGCATTCAGCTCATCGTACTGGGTCTGCGCTGCCTTCTGCTTTGAAACATGTTCGTCTTCGAGTTGAGATATCTCAGAGGCTATCTGCGCCTTCTTCTGAGACATCACAGAGAGCTCTGCTACGAGCGATCGTCTCTGCTCCTCGAGATCGGCAATGCCGGTTGAAAGAGTAGAACGCTGACCTTCGAGGATCGAAAGGTCGGATACCAAACTGGTGTGCTGCTGCTTGCATTGAGTCATGGCGGACATGAGCTGAAGCTTTTGCTGCTCCAACTGCTGCACCTCCGCAGTGAGCTGTTGAAGCTTTGCCTCAGTACCTTGAACAATCGATTCTAGTTGATGCGCATGTTGCGAGGCGGTCCTGGTTACCAATGCCAGTTTCACCTTTTCCGCTTCAAGTTGCTCGACTTCGGACCTAAGCGCATCCCTCTCAGTTGTCAGCTCTGCTCTCTCACTCGCCACACTTTCGATATGCTCGACACGCTTTGCTTCCACGACTTCGCTACGACTTCCCTGAACTGTATCCAAGATCGCCAGTGCCGCCTTGGTGGCAATAGAACCAACGGAGATCCCTTGATCGCTCACGCTTTGAACTTGTAGTCGCGCGATCTCCTCGTTGAGCGCAGTCACTTTAGACATAAGCTCACCATTGGCTTGACTGAGACGCGCAAATTCTGCTCGCTCGGCACGACGGGCCTCACTAAGACGTTCTAATTCCTGTTGCAAGACTTGTATACGGCTTTGCCACATGGTCCGCTCGAGATCATTGACACTTACAGCGTGAAGTGCGGCTTGGTGTGATTCACTAGTTTCTTGAGGCATCTCTCGAACACTATGTAGCTCGCTTTGTCGATGCATAGCGTCGTTCTCATACTGCTTGGACCGTTGAGATTCTGCATGGATGTCGATCATGTCCAGGTCATCTCCAGAGGCAAGAGATCGGGTCGCGAGCCCGGCTTTGCTCGCAACATCCTGATCAGCACCTGTAGCCGATTGTTGAGGAGCATCAATCGTCGACGTTCGAGACTGACGCTGGTGGTCCCTCTGATTCACGGCGACCACCGTATCACACAGGGCGAGCAGCTCTTTCTGTTCCTGAACTTGCTCATCTGCGACTTGCACCTCGGCTGGTTTGATGACAAGATCTTGGCTAGGCTCTGCGCAGCCGTCAGGAGTTGTACGTCCAGGGTCTTTTGTTTGATCCACCATACCCTTGGTCGCAATCTCCTTTGCCTCCAGGTCGCTATGCTCAGATTCGTTCATGATAGTATCTAGATTTGCAGTCGCTGAGACTCTGCCATGCTTCACAGAGATGTTGGGGTGAGATTGGTTAATTGCCTCCGGTTGCTCAACAGGTCGCGCTGGTTCAACATGCTGCATGTCTTGAACAGGCGGCGCTGTTGCGCTCTGTTGTGTTCCGGGGCGAAGATAGCTTGTAACTGAGCTCACAAACACAGACGCACGGCGCTGGAGGTTACTAACGGCTGAAAGTGCTCTCGTACCCGATTGGGGATGCTCTTTCTGCACATCTGGCATCAAACTTTGCTTCTGTTTGCCAAATAGTGTCTTCATGATCAATGTGAACTCTTCTGATGGCTTGGGAATGCCCAGAATAGGCACGCTACCAAGCCATACTGCATTCAAGGCGTGACTCTTTTGTGCAAACCTTGTCTTGATGGCGCTCAGGTCCGCTCTGAGATCCTCCATTGTCGCTAAGCCTCCACGAACTAAGGTCGAGATACCCAATCTACTGAATGCGGTGCGCCATGAGTGCTTCTTGCTATCTTGCGAGTCATCATACCGGGTTAGGTCGATCTCACGCAGGGCATCCAGGAGCATCGTAATTGTGTCTAAACCAACACTTGTATCTCCAACACGAGTGGCGTCTGCGCACTCCGTTGCGAAGCGCTGAAGGAGCTGCAGAGCTGCCTGTAGACTCGATGAGTCACCTTTTCGAATGGCCTCAAAGTTGATCACGTATTCTCGGTGCGTGTCATCGAGATGCGTTTCCTGCGATGCTTGATTCGATGAAGCTAGACGTGATCTGGAATGTGGAACCTGGGGTGAGCGTCGTATCCTGCGAAGGCCGAGCACCTCTTGGACACGCGATTCACAGCTAGCTACGTTGACTGAGGGGTGGAATAGCGATGGATCAACTGGAAGAGAATCAGGAATATCAAGCTGCAACGAAGCCTCCCTCTCGATCGCAACAGCAAGTCGATGCAACTCGATATAATCTGAGACGGAAATAGGTACAAAGGCTTCCATGCCTTCATCCTCCTGATTTGCTGCATATACATATGGGATGGCTGGTGACACGGGTGACGAAGATGCGAACGAGGAGGATTGGACGGAGTCACGTGCTCGAAGGATGGGTAGGACTCGGCCGAATGGCATGCGAACATATCGTTGGTCGGGGCGGACGACGACAAAGTGGACTTTCTTGAGGCGCTTTGCTGCCACGACGGCATCAGCCATGTGAAGCGGCTTAACCTCTGGCGAAGCACTTGAAACCTTGATGCAAATAAAGGCCGCATCCGTCATGGCGTTGACGACATGCGACTCCAAATCTCCCAACGACTCTGGAAGTGATTTCGGCTTCACTGGGTACGACTTGGTCTTAGGATGCTCCTCCGAGGCTGCTCCCTCTGGGACGTTGTGGAGTTCGGGACCCTGTTCGTTTACCTCTTGTGGATAGCTCTTCATAGCCTCGCGCTGCTCTTTTTGTGGCGGCTCCCATTGTTGGGGCAATGAAATGGTGTCGACGGGATCTTCCTCCTTCGGCTTTGATGTCAACGTCTCCCACGAATCGGACAATGCCACTGCCAACGCGCTGCACGAAAGAAGTGTGAGAAGCATCGACAGGAAACCTAGAATCGCGTTGCCCTCCTTGGTACCTTTGGATCCTCCTTGATTCTGCCTTCCCTCTGTTGCAGCGGTCATCCCTACAATTTGACTAGGGTTGCTGCCCTGCGCAGCTGTGTGGGATTGGGTTGGTACAACAGCGGGTGGGACTTCGGCTTCAGGAAGGCTAACTGACTTTGGAGCCGCTTGCTTGAGGGATGACGGAGTTTCGGGTGGAGACTGAGGACCACGCTCAATGCTGGATGTCTCAGGCTGAATAGAGGATGGCAAGCTCTTCGCTGGCTTCGCTGCCACTGAGGGTTCACTGACAGTTTCAATCTCTGAGCCACGAACTTGGAAAGATTTCGTTGGAGATGAACTACCGAGATCTTCTGCCGAATCTCTTTGAATCTCCGTGCCTAGCAACTCAGCGTGTCCTGAGAGTTTTTCCGTTACTTGCGTCTTCTCTGCTGCTGCGCGTTGCGCAGTTTGCTTGACCCGCTCCTCCTCAAGTTGCTTTGCCCTTTCTGCTAACGCCTGGTTGATTCTCATTTGGAACCCTGTCACTACCTTTCGAAGTGCGTCAAGCGGGGCCTCATACCTTCTGAGATGTTCCTGGGCGTGGCTTGAGAATCGTTTGAGATACTGCGAACCGAACATGGAAATAACGGAGGTCGATGTTGTGAGCCATTTTCGAATTGATTCTCGACCCTCAGGAGTGAGCCTAAGCATGCGCAATGGATTCAGCCTGGGAACATCATCCTCGAAGGGTGGGACGCCACTCTGGGGCGGAGGTGGGGGCGGTGGTAGCTGTGTCGTATGATTCTGCCACAGTCGATGCAGAATGCGTTGATACCACAAGGTAGCATTGGGTTTGCCTCCGCGGTTCATGACGGGATCCTCCTTTACAGCCTCTCGGCGTGCGCGAACTGCTTGGTGTCAAGAGAGGAAAGCAACAAACAGCGCTTGTGCTTGAATTGGAAAGTGTGGATCTCGTGATGGTGGTGTCTGAGTTGCTACGAAAATGTGGCGTGTTGGGTCGTGTCTTGATCCGGCTCACCACTTTCACCCCCAAATCGCACGAGCTCACCAATTTCAAGTACCCCAATTCAGCACACGCACACGATGCACATGATCGGAGTGTGTTGGAGTGAGGGAACTCGGTGTGGGGGGCGCGCTATACGGAGTGTTGTGGGGATAATAATGTTAGCATGTCATACACGACTAGGGTCTGCATTCATTCAATTCATATACCACCAGTGGCGCCACGAATATACCGAGAAAAACAGCCCCAAAACACACTCGGACAAGTCGCCAATTTCTCTTTTTCTCACCCCTTGCTTAGACTCAACGTTTTCAAAAACCCGGGCCAGGACGCATCCCAACACTTGCAGAGAGGCTGGTGTCCGGTCCGGTCCGGTCCGGTCCGGTGCACACGCTTACACACTTGCGGAGTAACATTAATGCTGAAGTAAGCTTGGAGTTCGACAAATTGGCTTGTTTATTCATTCACAACTCATGATCTGCTGAGCTCAGTGTCACGAGCTACAATTATTCTCCTTCCTCGGGCGGAGCTACTGTTTCGTCAACCCGAGGTGCGGATGAAGGCAAGATGACTTATTCTGCATCTAAATCCTTGTCGCGCAGCGAAGAACGGCCATAGCCACCACCGGAGTGGTCATCATTCAAGATACCTGCATCTTCTTCGGCACGACGACGTCGGTTGGCAGCGGGATTGTACGGTGTCCAATGGATCAACTCACGCTGAGCTGGACGGACGTACTCGCGCTTGGGGATGGGAATGCCTGCCGCGATCATCTCTTGCTCCCGTCGCTTTGCAGCCTCGCGGGCTTCACGCTTCTTATCTTTGTATAACTGAATCTGAGTCTTGGAGATGACCCATTTGCCTTTGTCCCACACAACAATGCGGTTCTCCTTCAGAGCATAGACTACATCGGAGATCATGATGTGAGTCATTTCGGAGAGACGCTGGATGGAGACCTCGTCTGTATCCAGTGTATCCAATGCCTTAACGAGTTGTTCCAGCCAGTATGTCATGTACGATACCTTACCCAAGTCTGAGAGGGGGCGCTCTGGACCTCCGACACGGTCCTCGATTCGAGCGAGCTCATACGACATAGAGATCAGGAACTTACCGTAACCCTTGCGCTGATGGCATGGAAGCGTCAGGATACACGCAAGGTTGTTCGTTGTCCAAATCTTTTCCTTGGAAAAGTAGCCTACAGGGATACAACCACGTTCGGTGACTTCGCAGAGGACATAATACAAGAAGATAGAGCAGTCCTCGTGCAAAGTCTTGTGATCCAGGAAAAGCTTTGCGATGTACGAAAGGTTCTCGCAGTATACATGCTCGCGCTGACCATCTACTTCATACATGCAAATTTCGATGTTGGTTTCCTTGGAACGATAGATTTCCGTGCCAGGTGGGGTACGCATCGTGCATCGGCGTTTGTGGCGGTCTAGTTCGGACTGGTATGCAAAAAAGGACAGGCAGTTCTCGCAGAACCACAGGGTCTTCGTCTTGAGAATCTCTTCTGGGAACGGTGAGTGATACCAAGTTGGCATAATATACGGGCCCAAGACAATTTCGTTGACGTTCTTGACCTTGGTCGCAGCGTTATGCTCATGTAGTTCAGCCTCACTGAAGGGACCGTGATCGTCGGTATTGAGAGATAAGGCCTCGTCGCGGTTCTCGACATACAAGTCGGGGATCTCAATACCTGGCCGGTTGACATACTCTGCCAGTGCCTCAGGGAGGACAGGATTCAGCGCCTGATTGTAAGTATGCTGGGCCTGGTTCTTCCGGTCTGAGTCGCCATGGCTATGCGCCTGTGCTGCGAGTTGCGCCACTAAATGAGGCGGCGTGGGTAGAATATACGGTTTTAACTCAGGTAGGAAACGTATCCTATCTCGCAAAACCCACTCATCCATACGTCGATCCCATCGCAGATAATGGACGTAGTAGACATATTTGTGACGAGCGTAGTCGTACGGAATCGTTTGCGGGATGTCAAAGGGAATGGTGGTGGGTGTGTCATCGACTAGGTTATCGTGCTCCTTGTGTTCCAGCACGATGCACTGCAGGAATCGACCGTCCTTCCACACGAACACAGGATAGTCCTCTGGGATGATCGAGTTGAGGTCGTTGAAATCATAAACAGGCACCGATTTCTTTTCGCTCTTCTTCTTGACTGGGTTGCTTCGCGACGATGATGAAGATGAGCCGGATTTTTGACTCTTCTTCTGGGATGATCCCTTACGCTTGTCCTCCGCTGCAGCTGCTGCTGCCCCCTGAAGACCAGAGGAGTATGGGCCACCGGTTGCGCCGGACTCTCCCTGGGTCGTTGACTGGCCTTCCCATTGATCTTCCAGGCTCATTTGATCTGGAACTGACATAGTACCGGCCGCCGTGCTCATCTCATCGTCCATGCTGGGAGTGGGCGTGTTTGTAATGGCCATATTGGCCGAGGGGTCAATTGCAGGGTACTCTGACGACATTGTTGACTAGATGTCTTAGCCGAATACGTGCAGGTGCGTCGTCCTGTTCTCTGATTGTTGCCCCTTTGTGATCTGTACGCCAATCAGGCTTGCTGGCTGGTTGCGCGGGTCGAATTTAAAAGATTCGAACCTCAGTGGCTTGACGCTCCAGAATTGGCTATAGAAATACCCGTCGGCTATTGCACCTTGACCAGTATCCGAGTCCTAGATACCACTTGGCTCTGCTGACTCCACCTGCGCAGTCCCAGTTCGAGATGCGGAGGCTTTGGTGCGAATCGCTCAGCGAAAGGCCAGCTCTCTCAGTGGTTCCCAAGTGACCTGGCCTGGATTGACTCCGAGCGCTCAAAACGTGTCCAAGATTTTGGCGCAGTCCCACGCGTCAGTTGAACGGTTGGGGGAATCCGAGCGTATGTGATAGTATATATCAATGATATGTACGTAGTCGCCTAGGAATTACCCGCGTGCTGGGAGTTGATCCCGTGATATCGTCCCAATTATCTTGTCCAAACCGTGTTGAGAAAAATTTGATTGAGTGGTGTATTTCGTCACCCCTGGCGTGTGGCGCCCGCGCATCCGCTTGGAGGCCCACTGAGCCTCGCTGAGCCTCGCCCAGCCCAGGCTCCCTCCGCGCGCCCACACCACACGCTCACTCCCGTTCCTCCCTCGAACGCCCATGGGTCTTGACCGTTCCGAATCGAATTGAAATCAGCACCGGCCCGCCGGGCTGGGCAGAGCAGGGCAGAGCAGGGCAGAGCAGGGCAGAGCAGAGGCAAATTGAGTTGGGAATACTTGAGCAAACGAGTCTAAATTCGAAGTATGTCAACCGTGGTGTGGAGTATTCTTGTGGGTATGATGCAAGTATTTGAGATGCTGAATGCAATGCAGTATACTATATTCACACATGATATACCAACATCCATGTTCCAACGGGTATTTCTATATTACGAAATTTACTATTTCAACTACATTTTCAACCTATTACATGCGCTCTACTTCGCACGCCATGCTCCCCTGCGAACTGTGATACCATACTATATTGCCTTAGCATCATGGAACCGACATGCTATCGCGAGGGAATTCGACCCACGACACCCGGGTGAGCGCCATAGCTACGTGACGAGTGTTTTCAAGAAGGTCCCAGTGCTGCGTTCGTTTGAGTTGGTAAGCGGCTTTCGCTTCGGCTTGTGGCCTTCGGCATCATCCTTCGGTGCCTCGCACTCAGTGTGAGCCCGCATCAAGCGTCCTGGACGTATCCCGGTGGCGTCTTGGCTCGCAACATGCGCAAGCTGCGGTACGCTCGGCTCAGCTCGCTCCTCGCTTTCGGCTTATTGCGGATACAATGCGAGAGGCGAGTCGGGCCGGCTCCGATCACTCCAATGGATTCAGACTTGCTCGAATCGCAAGTGCTCTGAAGCATAGTCGCTCTATGTCAGCCACTTGCGGCGCTAGCATCAACAACCCTTGAGTGGAACATGTGGAACCGAGAGGGGGGATAGAACTGTTGCGTGTGTGGAACTATGCAGTGTATACTAAAACCAGGTGGGTTCGGCAATGATCAAGACTCACGACTCTATACTGCCTTCCTAGACCACGTAGCTCATGGATAACTGATCGCCTCACTCGTCCCCATATTACTTTATAGGCTCTCCTCCTCTTTCTCGATCCCCCCTCGACCCACACCCACGCACCGCGCGCACACACATCTCCACACATCTGCCCTACTCGACTCTAGCCTTCCCTGGAGTTGGGCAGTGGCTGTGAAACTCAGGGCGCTAACTATCGCATTCTAGATAGTATAACGCGCGACGAGCTCGTCTTGTAGTTCCGTACTCGACCCACCGAACCAAAGCGCGACATTCCGACTTCAAGTAGGAGTCTACTCGGCAACCGCATCCGCAGTCATTTTGACAGCTGCTAGTGCAATCGACACGACCAAGCGGTTGAAGTAGAGTGCGCGCAAAAGTCGCTGAGCCCGTGAGCGAGCGAGTGACCGAGTTAGTGAGTGAGTGAGTGAGTAGTAAGCGAGTGAGTGGTACGGGAAGGAAAGGTAGAAGAAGAAAGGGTAGGTAGAGCAGGGCATAGGAAAAGCAATCAAACCGTTACGCATACGCAGGCATAACGTGGCGAAGTTTGTTTTAGGAGACAACCATCTGTCATTCAAAGGCGGGCAAGACGAGTGATTGGGAATTCTGCACTCGATAACTCGCGTATACTTATCACAACTTCGACAGTCTCTGCACGACACCTTACAAAAGGTGTAGGGAATGTCATGTGCAGATAAATCTGAAAGAAGTGTCAGTGAAGAGGCCCATGGTATTGTAGATTTCGAGAAAATGGACATGAACAACCGCGGAGATTCGCCTAGCAAGGCTCTCGAGCTCGGGCTCGAGATAGCTGAGTCCACGCCATCTCAAAGCCCTGAAGCCTTGGTGGCCAGAAGTAATCAAGGGCAAGAGGAAGCGAGTGCAACACACAATAGCAATAGTCCAAATCGAATCCCAGGTGGTTCTTCAGCCACTGATTCTCGCGGATCTGAGCTAGCATATCTTGGTGAATCTGTTGAACTGTCAGGCAGCGGCACGCCATCATACGCAGAATTTTCTACGAACGCTTTTTCGACCAATGATCTTAGTCTTCATAAGCAATCTCCTATTCAATCAGCTACAGAGGCCAAATCACAAGCAAACCCAAAGGCCGATCCTCAGTCTATGGCGTTTCTGGCCAGCACTTTACCTCTACCTGAACCCGAGGCGATCGCATTCAAATATCTTTCCATGTGCGATGAAGCTACGAAGACTAACTATCTAAAAGCCACGCGGTCTGCTTCTAAATCTGAGAATCGCACCGATGATGCCGGTGGCGGCGGAGATTACAAGACGAACACAGTCATCTGTCGCTCTCATCTAACTGATGCTGAGTGCAAGTTCCAAGCCAATTCCTCGAACTCCGCACGTTGTCAGTACGCGCACGGCATATCTGCCCTTCGCCCAAGGATGCTTGAAGGAAATCTGAAGACGGAGTTATGTGCAAACTATCACGGAACCATCATGGGTTGCCCCTACGGTGAGCTTTGTCACTTCCTACATGACGAATTCCGCATTCAAGTCGGACCAAGCGAGTTTTGGCTTGTTAACCCGTCAAACTCTGCGGTTCGAGTTGAATTGACTCCACCTAATGATGTAGCACGGAGGGCCTTCCTCGAATCCGTCGTGAATAACCACCCTGATCCTGCAAACCCAACGCTTAAGGCTCCAGCTCTCGCCTCGGCACTTGAGATTGAGCAGTTCTTTATCAAGCAGCTTCGGCAGAATAGGGCCAAGTGTGTCGCGAGCTCGCCTTCTCCTCAGCACCCACCCCAAGGGCCTGTGTCGGGATTATCATCACCTCTACCGCAGAAGGAGACTACGGATTCGGTTCAAACTACTTCCCCTATCTCTGTCTCTCAAAGAGGACAGCTGACGCCGCTCTCTAATCTAGCTCTACCTGTTTCTGCAGTTGAGACAAGAAATGATAATCATTCTATCGATACTTCCGGCGTAAGAGGCGTCCCCGAAGCACTACATGCCCTTGGACCCCTGTCGCCATCGTTGGCAGCTTCATCCTCACCCATGACTGAGGGTGTGACAGGAAAACCCGCTAGTATGGATGCCGAAGCAATGCCCTCTGAAAACCACTTGAGTGCAACGAAACATCATCCAACCGAGTTCCTGACAATCCCTTTTACCGAGAAATCAATTCAGGATGCCCTTATAGAGCGTGGATTCGTTGTGCAGCCCCACGCGGGGCCTTATCTTCATACGATCGAGGTCGAACTTCCAGGATCTAAAGGTCCTCGACGGATCACGTTCAGTGCCCAGCAGCCGTTTGTTTTCCCACCTGAACAGACATTAGGTGAAATGCTGGAGAGTCGAAATCGTGCTCTCACAAGTTCGATTCAGCAATACTTCTGTGATGACGACGATGATGGGGCAACGATAGGAATCGGATCGGAGGGCAAGGTGCCCACACATGCCTCTCCATCTGATCCCTCTGATTTCGCGTCAGGCACTAGTGATTTCACGCAAACATTGCCGTCGTCCATCAAATCTCTCCTTCTCCACCCATCCACTGCGACTCCTAGTCGTCCCGAACCTGGGGTTGCACCTGCACCCGTTGTGCGAGTGGATCCGGCAGTGCCTTTGCCCAAGCATCTCTCTACGCTACCAAGAAGCATCTTGGATCGACTTCCGGTCTTCTTGATTCCATTTGTAATGCTATTCCCCACTGGCCTCCCGGAGGATCTGCAACAGCTCTGCAAAGCCTGGACCAAGAAGACTGAGCAAGACCGCCAGAGCATGCTTCAGCAACAAGACGAAATGCTCGCCCAACTAAGGCAAAATTCTGAGCTCTCGGAATCATCTCAACCGCAGCAGCAATCACACATGCAGTCGCCGCAATCACCGCAGCAGCAGTTGCTACTTCTGCGAGCGAGCCAACACCAATACCAACCGGGCCAGCAGCAGCCCGTCTTCCCGTTTCAAAGCTTCCCACAGCCGTCCGGGGCTCACTCCTATGCCGTGGTTCAGCAACCGCCTTTATATCACGGTATTCCGGGGAAACGCTCTGTACAACATGATGGATATCATATGGGTCAATACCATTCCCAGCCTCAATCACCGTTTCAGCATCAACCACCATCCCCGTCTTTGTCTCAGTATCAGGTCCACTCTCAAGTTCCTATCCATGCCACTCCGATGCCTATCGAAGTCATCATGTCACTGCGAGGGCAAACGCAAGGGCAGGATCAACCCCAAGCACAAACACACTTTTACACTCACCCCAGCTCGCAAGGACCACCGTCTCGACAGCTCTAACCACTAACTACTCCTAATTTGCATCGTTCCCGTCCTGGCAACGCGCTTCATGCTGTCTGACGATATAGTACTCTTTGTAGCTCAAGGGATCGGAACTTGTTATTTTGAACCAACAGCTACACCCGCTACATCAAATGTTTTCGACATCCAACATTGCTCTCCGAATCACCAAGACGCAGCTTAGCCATAAGCGACAACTTATCTTCTCTGGCTTTATGCTTTCACATTCGGTTCGCGACCCCTCAACTCCCCTTCGCATGGTATGCCGTTCGCTTGTACAACCCGCAGTGCTACGCCGCTAGCGCCTGAGGTTCGTATCCTTTTACTTTGGTCTCTTCAATCATCCCATCCCGCTCTCGCTTTCAGACTGCTATCCCATATGTTTGGCCCTATACTGAACGAGTCACAATCATCCTTCGCGTACTATCCCCATCGCAAACTCCGTAGTTTGATAATGCTTATAACACCTCGAGATGAGTGCCTAAGCCCAGGTTTCACTCATTCACCTTGATGTTGCTTACGAATTCTGATAGCCATCAACTTCTCTCACGTTGCCTAACCCGTATATGTCCTCTTGAATAACTTGCAATTTTAATCGTTGTTTCATGTCTCACATTATGTCGCTCCACCACGATCCTGAAAATCTGACTTTCATAGTGGAATCTCGCAGGTTCGTTACTGCCGTGACATCAGACAGCATACTAATAAGGTTTGTTCGCACACTACTTCGTACTATTGTTCCTTTCATCATTCCCCTTAGCGTCATCATTATGAGCATCTTACGTCCCTTAACCCCCTTATCCAAGCAACCTCACCCCTGAACGAGTCGCTTTTTTACATCTGCTCGTGTGGGTTTTAGCCTTTGAATCTTCTATCACAGTCCCATGATTTTAATCCCCAAACAAGATTAATGCTTCGAGGATTTCACTCAGTAACCAACATGTGGTCTTAGTCTACCGCACCGTACTACTCCGTGGAGTCTACCATTACGAGCACCCTGTCGTGACGTTGAGTCAGTGTTTGAAGGGCACGTAATCATCTCGGCGGAACCAGGGCCCGCTTTTACTCTTTTTTTGTTAACAGTCGATAATGTTTGTTTGATACAGTGTAGTCGCCACTAAATACTACCCTCACTCGCATTTTTACTATCTTGCTAGTGTCGACAGACTGCCTCTCATATCCCAGCTTCTATTATCGTATTCACTTTCGTCCTGACATCACCCGTCCCTGCCATGTCTGCTGATCCTTCACCCTTTTGTTTGACCATGTACCGGTATTGTAATTCTATTTTCGTTCGATCCAATCGAACTTGGCGATCAGAGGTTATCATAACGGAAAGACATACCAGCCTCCAACTGATATCCAAGTGATATTACCCCACTTTACCTGACATGTTGCATCACCCTCCTTCGCTCCCCCCCCCCCCCCCCCCCCCCCCCCCCCCCCCCCAACTCCCCCTCCCCCCCCCCCTCTTTTTTTTTTCTTTTCTTCTTTCTTTTTTTTTTTTTTTTCCTTTTTCTTTTTTTTTTT
>Ga0180217_1000207_pt1 | contig 115723 bp, 111 predicted proteins | sample eDN3rd37CBELigOP_FD_128521 | JGI IMG/M metagenome (GOLD analysis project Ga0180217, IMG submission 128521) | Enriched Organic Plus compost microbial communities from Emeryville, California, USA - eDNA 3rd pass 37_C BE-Lig OP (version 2) (version 2) ... | reverse complement strand
GCCCACGTAGCCGGGGGGCGAGCCCACGAGCCGGCTGACCGTGTGCTTCTCCATGTACTCCGACATGTCGAGGCTGATCATGGCGTTCTCGTCGCCGAAGAGGAACTCGGCGAGCGTCTTGGCCAGCTCGGTCTTCCCGACGCCGGAGGGGCCGAGGAAGATGAACGAGCCGCTGGGGCGCTTCGGGTCCTTGAGCCCGGCCCGGGTGCGGCGCACGGCCTGGGAGACGGCCTTGATGGCGTCCTCCTGGCCGATGACCCGCTTGTGCAGCTCGTCCTCCATGCGGAGGAGCTTCTGCGTCTCCTCCTCGGTGAGCTTGTACACCGGGATGCCGGTCCACATGGAGAGGACCTCGGCGATCGACTCCTCGTCGACCTCGTCGAAGAGGTCCACGCCGGAGTCCTTGATCTCGCGCTCCTTGGCCTCCTTGGCGGCGAGGAGCTCCTTCTCCTTGTCGCGGAGGCGGCCGGCCTCCTCGAAGTTCTGGGCCTCGACGGCCTTCTTCTTCGCCTCGACGACGGCGGAGAGCTCGTTCTCGAGCTCCTTGTAGTCGGCCGGGGTCTCCATGCGCTTGATGCGCAGGCGGGAGCCGGCCTCGTCGATGAGGTCGATGGCCTTGTCGGGGAGGTGCCGGTCGGCGATGTAGCGGTCGGCGAGGTTGGCCGACGCCACGAGCGCCTGGTCGGTGATCGTGACCCGGTGGTGGGTCTCGTACCGCTCGCGCAGGCCCTTCAGGATCTCGATGGTGTGGGCCACGGAGGGCTCATCCACCACGACCTTCTGGAAGCGGCGCTCGAGGGCGGCGTCCTTCTCGACGTACTTGCGGTACTCGTCGAGGGTGGTGGCGCCGATCGTCTGGAGCTCGCCCCGGGCCAGCATGGGCTTCAGGATCGAGGCGGCGTCGATCGCGCCCTCGGCGGCGCCCGCCCCGACGAGGGTGTGGATCTCGTCGATGAACAGGATGATGTCGCCGCGGGTGCGGATCTCCTTCAGGACCTTCTTCAGCCGCTCCTCGAAGTCGCCGCGGTAGCGGGAGCCGGCCACGAGGGCGCCGAGGTCGAGGGTGTAGAGCTGCTTGCCCTTGAGGGTCTCCGGGACGTCGTTGGCGACGATCTTCTGGGCCAGGCCCTCGACGACGGCGGTCTTGCCGACGCCGGGCTCGCCGACGAGCACCGGGTTGTTCTTCTGGCGCCGCGAGAGGATCTGCATGACCCGCTCGATCTCCTTGGCCCGGCCGATGACCGGGTCGAGCTTCTTCTCGCGGGCCTGCTGGGTGAGGTTGCGGCCGAACTGGTCCAGCACGAGGGAGCCGGACGCGGCCTCCTGGCCCTGGCTGCCCGGACCGGCGGTGGCGCCGGCCTTCTCGGCGCTGCCGCCGGGGCCCTGGTAGCCGGAGAGGAGCTGGATGACCTGCTGGCGCACGCGGGAGAGGTCCGCGCCGAGCTTCACGAGGACCTGGGCGGCGACGCCCTCGCCCTCGCGGATCAGCCCGAGGAGGATGTGCTCGGTGCCGATGTAGTTGTGGCCGAGCTGGAGCGCCTCGCGGAGGGAGAGCTCGAGCACCTTCTTGGCCCGGGGGGTGAAGGGGATGTGGCCGGCCGGCGACGAACCGCCCTGGCCGATGATCTCCTCCACCTGGCTGCGCACGGCCTCGAGGGAGATCCCGAGGGACTCGAGCGCCTTCGCGGCGACCCCTTCGCCCTCGTGGATCAGCCCGAGGAGGATGTGCTCGGTGCCGATGTAGTTGTGGTTGAGGAGTCGGGCCTCTTCCTGGGCCAGCACGACGACCCGTCGAGCCCGATCAGTGAACCGTTCGAACAATGTGAGCCTCCCGCCCTGTTCGGGGGATCCGTGTGCCGAGTGTACCCACCACCCCGGCGAAGCCATCCTCCGCAACAGGTTCGTCACGGACCTGTCATCGCCCTGGTCCGGCCGAGCCCCCGGCCCACGGGCGGCCGCGGCCGGCGTGACGGTTTCCGGCACCGGCGCCGGTCGGCCTAGCGTGCGGCGATGCCCTCGCCGAACCCGCTGCTGCAGCTCCCGGGGATGGACGGCTTCCGGACCCGGGTGGAGGACACCCTGCTCGCCTCCGTGGCGGCCGAAGACGAGCTCATGGCCCAGATGGGCGCCCACCTGATCCAGGCGGGCGGGAAGCGGGCCCGGCCGCTCTTCGCGATCTGCGCCGCGGCGATCCCCGCCGCCGACGCCGCGGACGTCGACGCCCTGGTCACGGACGACGTCGTGCGCGGCGGCGTGTCGGTCGAGCTGGTCCAGGCCGGCTCCCTCCTCCACGACGACGTGATCGACGAGGCGGACACCCGCCGGGGCGTGGACAGCGTGAACGCCCGCTGGGGGAACCTGAAGGCCATCCTCGCCGGGGACTTCCTCCTGGCCAAGGCGTCGGAGATCGCCGCCTCGCTCGGCACCGAGGTCGCCGGCCTGCTGGCCCAGACGATCGGCCGGCTCTGCGAGGGCGAGGTCCACGAGCTGCGGATGGTCTACGACGTCGACCGCACCGAGGCGTCCTACACCGCGGCCATCGCCGGCAAGACGGCGGCGCTGTTCGCCACGGCGGCCCGGGTGGGTGCCATCGTCGGGGGCCTGCCCCGGGACGAGATCGACCGGCTGACCGCCTTCGGCCAGGCCTACGGGATGGCGTTCCAGGTCGTCGACGACGTCCTGGACGTCATCGCCACCGACGAGGAGCTCGGCAAGCCGGCCGGCCACGACATCGCCGAGGGCGTCTACAACCTGCCGGTGCTGCGGGCCCTGGCCGGCCCGACCGGCCCGGAGCTGCGGGCCCTGCTCGGCCGACCGATCGAGGGCGCCGACCTCGAGCGGGCCCGGGACCTCGTCCGGGCCTCCGACGGCGTCGCCCAGTCCATCGACGTGGCCCGGGGCTACGTCGCCGAGGCCGTGGCGGCCCTCGAGCCCTACGGCGACCGGCCGGCGGCCGTCGCGCTGCGGGGGGCCGCCGAGCACCTCATCGTCGAGCTCGACGAGCGCTGAGGCCCGCCCGGGCCCGGGCGCGACAGCAGCCGGCGCCCCGGTCGCCCGGGGGCCGGCCGCCCGCAGGTCAGGCCGGGATCACTCCGGCGCCGGGCCGGGGAAGCGCTCCCGCAGGTCCGTCTTCAGGATCTTCCCGGAGGCGTTGCGGGGCAGCTCGTCGGTGATCTCGATGTTCTTCGGGACCTTGAACGCCGCGAGGCGCTCCCGGGCCCAGGCCTGCAGCTCGGCCGGGTCGAGGTCGCCCTTCGGGACCACGACGGCGCAGGGCGACTCGCCCCAGCGGGCCGAGGGCTGGCCGATGACGGCCACGTCGGCCACGGCGGGGTGGCCGAGGAGCACGGACTCGACCTCGGCCGGGTACACGTTCTCGCCGCCCGAGATCAGCATGTCCTTCAGGCGGTCCTTGATCGTGAGGAAGCCCTCCTCGTCGACCACGCCGATGTCGCCGGTGTGGAACCAGCCGTCGGGCATCGTCTCCGCGGTGGCCTCGGGCATCTGCCAGTAGCCGATGGCGATGGCCGGGCCCTTCACGACGATCTCGCCCTCCTCGCCGGGGCCGAGGGCGTTGCCGTCGCGGTCCTCGATGCGCATCTCGAGGGCGAGCAGGGCCTTGCCGGCGCTGCCGACGTGGTCGGCGGCGTCCGCCGAGTCGAGGACGGCCACGGCGCCGCCGGCCTCGGTGAGGCCGTAGGCCTGGACGATGTCGATGCCGAGCCCGTGGAAGTGCTCGAGGAGCGGCAGCGGCACGGGGGCCGCGCCGGTGCTCAGGACCCGGAGGCTGCTCGTGTCGAGCGACGGGTCGAACGTGGCGGCCATCGCCTGGAGCATGGCCGGCACGGCCATCATGGCGTTGATCTTGTGCTCGGCGATCGTGGGCCACACCGAGGTGGGGTCGAAGGCCCGGCCGAGGACCATCGTGCAGCGCCGGTGGAGGCAGATGTTCACCATGGCCAGCGAGGCCACGTGGAACAGCGGCATCACGTTGAAGTAGCGGTCGCCCACCCGGTAGTCCATCGACTCGATGACGGCCGAGGAGGCCGCGAAGGTCGTGGCGTGGGTGTGCATCGCGCCCTTGGGCTTGCCGGTCGTGCCCGAGGTGTACATGAGGTACAGGAGGTCCTCGGGCACCGGGGCCTGGGCGGGCACGAAGGGCTCGACGTCGGCGGCCGCGAAGGCGGGCTCGAGGTCCGCGCCGGTGGCCGGGAGGTCGCCCTCGCCGATCCACCAGAGGCGGGCGGCGTCCACGCCGGCGTCGGCGGCGAGGCCCGTGGCCACGTCGGCCAGCTCCTTGTTGGCGATGAGGGCGCTGATGCCGGCGTCGGCGGCGATGGTGGCCATCTCGGGCTGGGTGAGCCGCCAGCTGATCGGGACGAGGACGGCGCCGATGCGGGCGATCGAGAGGTAGGCGATCGCGAACGACGGGTGGTTGGCCGAGAGGATGCCGACGCGGTCACCGTGGCTGACGCCGGCGGCGGCGAGCGCGCGGGCTCCGGCGGCGGACGCCCGCTCGAGATCGGCGATGGTCCACTCCTGGCCGCTGGTCGCGTCGATCATCGCGACCGACCTGGCGTGGCGCGCCGCCTGGCGCTCCAGCAGGGTCGGGATGGTCAGCATCTTCTCGCTCGCCCCTTTCGTCCACATATATGAACGGGTGGTCATTTAGAGGGCGGAACCTTAGTGCTGCCCAGCCGAGGCGCCGAACGCGCCCGGCTCGACCGCGGCGGGGTCGTCGAGGGCCGCGGCGTCGGGCAGAGCGCTCGGGAGGCGCCGGGCGGCGAGGATCCCGACCACGGCCACGGCGGTGGTGAGCGCGAACGCGGCCGCCAGCGCGGTGGTGAGGGTCCAGGAGCCGCCCTCCTCCAGGGCGACGAAGGCGCCGCTCGCCCCGGTCCCGAGCGCGGTGCCGAGCACGTCGCTCAGCTGGAGCGACGACGAGGCCGCCCCCTCCCGGCCCGGCTCGGCCAGGCCGAGGACGGTGACCGACAGCGGGGCGTACGAGAGGCCGGTGCCGAAGCCGGCGACGCCCCAGATCACGATGGCGACGGGCACGGGCAGCGGCCCGAGGGCGCCGAACATGCCGCCGATGCCGACCACGATGCAGGTGAAGCCGGTGGCGATGAGCCGGCGGGGCCCGACCCGCGCCACCAGGCGCTCCTGGGTCCAAGCGCCGGCCGTCCAGGCCACGGTCGCGGCGGTCAGGGCCGCACCGGCCACCCAGGTGGCCTGATCGCGCACGTCCTGGAAGGTGAGCGACACGTAGGCGTCGGTCCCGAAGAAGGCGAAGGTGAGGATGCCCCGCACCATGACCGCGGCGGGCATGCCGGCGGCGAGCCGGAGCGTCCCCGGCGGGACGAGCTGCACGAAGGCGACGACCGCGAGCGGGGCGCCCACGGCCACGAGGGCGACGGCGAGCGCCACCGGAGGCCCGTTCGTCGCCGCGAGCACGGCGGCGGTGCCGGCGATGAGGGCGATCGCGAGGAGGCGCCGGTCGAGGGCGCCGAGGCGGGCCAGCCGCCCCGGAGCGGTCCAGGCGGTGTCGGGGTCGCCCGCCGCGGGCGTGGGCGGGGCAGAGCGGGAGAGCTGCGGGATGGTCATCGCCCCGGCGAGGACGACGAACGGGAGCAAGGCCAGGAACACGGCCCGCCAGGAGAGGGCGTGCTCGATGGCCCCGGAGGCCGCGGGCCCGATGAGCCCGGGGATGACCCACGCCGACGAGAACACCGCGAACACCCGCGGCCGCAGGTGCGGCGGGTAGGCCCGGCCCACCGACGTGTAGGCGACGGCGGGGATGGCCCCGGCGCCGATGCCCTGCAGGACCCGGGCGCCGACGAGCACGCCCATCGACGGCGCGAGGCCGCCGATCAGGAGCCCGGCGCTGAAGAGGAGGAGGCCGACGGTGAACGGGAAGGCGGTGCCCCGGGCGTCGGCGCTGCGTCCCGCGACGACGATGCCGAAGAGGCTGCCGAGGAAGAACCCGCTGAACACCCAGCCGTAGAGCCCGAGCCCGCCGAGGTCGTCCTTCACGACCGGCATCACCGTGGAGATGGCCAGGCTCTCGAAGGCGACGAGGGTGATCGTGAGGACGAGGCCGAGGGTCAGGCGGCGCCGCTGGGGCGACCAGACGCCGTCCCCGCCGCGGGCGGGGGTGTCGGCGCCCGCGTCTCCGGCGGCGAGGTCAGGGGTGGTCGTCACAGCCCGCCAATCATGCCGGTGCCGGCGGCCTGATCCGCAGTCCGCGCGCGGCAGCGGCGCCCCGACGGGCGCCGCTGCCACTCGACCCGGTCGGTCGGTCTCGCTAGGGGGTGCCCACGAGCACGGTCTGCTGCGCCACCGACGAGGGATCCCCGTCCACGGCGTTGGCCCGCAGGAACACCCCGTCCGCGGTCACGCTGAGCATCCCCGGCAGGTGGAGGTCGCTGCCGGCGAGGTGCTCGTCCACCGAGATCGACGAGATCGACCGCCCGTCCGGGGTGAAGACGAGCGCCCCCATCTGCTGCTCGGCGCCGGGATCCCGGGTGAGGGCGGCGAGCCCGAGCGGGCCGAGCGCCACCTGCACCACCTCGTGCCCGTCGGGCGCCCCGGCGAGGAGGTCGACCGGGACGGTGGACCCGTCCGCCAGCAGGAGGCGGACCACCTGGCCGGCACCGGGCTCCCAGGTGACGACGGCGAGGTGCCCGTCGAGCACCCCCACCTGCTCGGCCCACCCGGCGACGGTGCCGGCGGGCTGCCAGGTCGCCCCGTCCTGCGAGGTGAGGACGGCGGCCCGGTCGTCGTCCTGGAGCACGAGGCTGAAGGTGCCGTCGACGGCGAGGATGTGGGCGCCGTGGGCGTTCTCGGTGCCCGGCACCTCCACCGGGGTGAAGGTCGTCCCGTCCTCGGAGGCGTAGACGAGCACGTGGGTGCCGGTCGCCTCCGCCAGCTCCGGCGCGACGCCCAGGTCCTCCCAGGCGTGGAAGCCGAGCAGGTGCTCGGGCACCTCGACGTCGGATCGGCCCGCGTCGCCGGCCTCCGGGACCCCGACCTCGTCGACCCACGGCGCCTCACCGCAGTCCGCCTCGGCCTCCGCGTCGGCCTCGCAGCGGAGGATGCCCGCGGCGCGGCGCTCGTCCGGGGCGGCGTCCCGGGCGGCCACCTCCACGCCGCCGGGGACGGGACGCCAGCGCAGGCCGAGCTCGACGACCTCGGGCAGCAGGGCGCGCACGTCCGGCGTGACCGTGACGGTGACCGCTGCGGCCACCCGCTCGGCGTCGAGCGCGGCGACCTTCGGGGTGCCGATCGCGACCTCGTCGGGGTGGGCGTCGGCCACCGCGGCGAGGGGCGCGGGGAGGGGCAGCGCGATCGGGTCGCCCTTCCCCACCTTGGCGACGGCGGCGTCGGCGCGGCCGCCAGCCGGGACGGTGCCGCTCGCGTAGAGGACGTCGCCGCCGCTGGCCAGGGACACGGGGCGGAACCCGTCGGCCAGCCCGACGAGCTCCCACTCCACGCCGTCGGCGCTGCGGTAGAGGGCCGGCTCGGCGGGACGCCGGGCGTCGGCGGGCCCGGGCGCGGTGGACAGGGCGTAGACGGCGCCGCCGTGGTCGACGCTCGTGCGCTCGTAGCCGAGGCCGGTGGTGGGCTGCGCGAGGTGCCAGGTGAGGGGCGTGGCCTCGACCTGCGCCGCGAAGTCCGTGCCCTCGACGGTGGTGCTGTCTCCGGGGGCCCGGACGGCCACGGTGACGGCGAGGACGGCGGCCGCGGTGGCGGCGGCGACGCCGCCGATGCGCCGGCGGGTGCGGCGGCGGGCCCCGCGGCGGGCGACGCCCACGGGATCACCGGGGCGCAGCGGGAGCGCCTCGGCCTGATCGGTGAGGGAGCGGTGCAGGTCGTTCATGACTCCTCCTCGAGTCGGAGGTGGCCCAGGCGCTGCTCGAGGATGCGGTGGGCCCGGTGGAGGCGGCTCTTGACGGTCCCCTCCCGGATCTTGAGGGCGGCGGCGGTCTCGGCGACCGACCACCCGAGGAGGTGGCGGCAGACGACGACCGAGCGGTGCTTGGGGTCGAGCTCGGCCAGGGCGGCCCGCAGCTCGGGGTGGGGGAGCTCCGGGGCGACGGTCCCCGGCTCGTAGAGCCGGTGGTCGCTCCGGCTCCGGCGGCGGAGCACCGAGAGGGACCAGTTCATGGCCACCCGGTACACCCATCCCTCGGGACGGTCGAGGCGCCGGACGGCCGGCCAGCGCTCGTAGGCCCGGGCCATCGCCTCGTCGGTGGCGTCAGCAGCGAGGTCGGCGTCGCCGATGGCGAGGGCCACGGCCCGGGCGATCTGGTCGCGGGCGTCGGCGTAGAACTCGTCGAAGGTGCGAGCGGCGCGCTCCGTCACCACGAGCTCCTCGACCGGGTGCGCCTCCTCTGGCGGCGCGTGGCCGAGCGAGCCGGCGGGTGGGGAGAGCGCCAGCGGCGGCGCGGTCGTGGAGGGCATGCCTGTACACGCACGAGCGGCCCCGTCGGTTCCCTCATCCTCGGCGTCGCTCCTCGGCGGTGAGGGCCTCCCACCGAGCCCTCGCCTGGGCGGCCGCCGCCCGGTCGCCCGTGCCCTCGGCGAGGCGGAGCGCCTCGGCCCAGAGGCTGCCGTCCCGCGGGTCCTCGGCGAGGCGGTCGTCGAGGGCGCGCTGCGCCTCGTCGCGGTGCGCGGGGGCGCCGGTGGCGAGCGCCCGGTCGACGAGGAGGGCGATCTCGGCCCGCACGAGGACCGGGTCGCGGGGCGACCAGCGCCGCGCCCGGACCAGCGCCTCGAGCCCGCGGTGGATGCCCCGGCCGTCGGCGACGACCGCCCGCGCCTCGAGGAGCCCGGTGCGGGGCCAGTCCGGCCGCCGCGCGCTGGCCCGCTCGGCCGCCACCCGCGCCGCGCGGGTGTCCCCGCGGCGCAAGGCGCGCGCGGCGCTCCCCGCCTCCCGGTCAGCCACCACCCCGCTGACGGCGTCGACCGCGAGGAGCGAGCCGAGGACGACGAGCGCGACGGCGAGGCGCCGGCCCTGGACCCGCGCCGGCGCCGCAGAGGTGCGCGGGGGCGCCGGCTCGGCCAGGGCGGGCTGCGACGCGCCCCCCCACGGGACGTCCGCCAGCAGCGTGCCGGCGAGCAGCCAGGCGAGCGGCTCGACCTCGGCCAGCGGGAAGAGCGCGAGCTGGCCGACCACGTGGGCGAGGAGCCCGGCGACGGCACCCGTCCGCCAGGGCGTCCCGGAGGTCAGGGCGGGCAGGACCCGCCGACCCACGAGCACGAGGAGCCCCGCCCACAGCGCCAGCCCGGGGACGCCGCCGACGAGGAGCACGTCGAGGGGTGCGCTGTGCGCTCGGTCGGGCTGCTCGTCGCGGCCGTGGCGCCGCTCGTAGGCGTCGTCGACGCCCTCGTGGAAGGCCGTGCGGTACCCCTCGGGGCCGAACCCGGTCAGCGGCCGGTCGGCCGCGGTCACGAGGGCGACGCGCCACTCGTCCAGCCGGCCTCGACCCCCGGGGGCGTCGGCGTCGAGCAGCGCCGCAGCCCGAGCGCCCGCGGGGGTGAGCACCGCGACCGCGGCGAGGGCCGCGAGGCCGACCCCCACGGATGCGAGGGTCCGGCGGCGGTGGGCGCGCAGCGCCTCCCGCCGCCCCCACGCGAGGGCCAGCCCCGCGACGGCGACGCCGAGCCACGCGGCGCGGGCGCCCGAGCCGACGAGGGCGACGGCGAGCCCAGCTGCCGCGGCGGCCGCGACCCGGCGCACCGGCCGGCCGAGGCCTCGGTCGAGGGCGACCCCGAGGGTGAGCGGGCCGAGCAGCGCCGCGGCCGCCCCGAGGTAGGCGGGCGAGCCGAGCGTGGCCGAGAGGCGGGACGCCACCGCGAAGGTCGGCGGCTCCCATCCGAGCGCCTCGAGCGACGTCAGCGCGCCGAGGGCGGCGCCGGCCGCCACGAGGCCGCCGACGACCACCCGAGCCCGGGGCCGCGCGGCCCCGGCGGCGAGGAGCGCCGCGCACAGCGCCCACGTCACCCAGCCGAAGCGGCGCTCGGGCGTGCCGATCCACGCGAACCACGGGTCCCGGCCGACGGCGGCCGTCACGGCCAGCCAGGCGACGAGGGCGGACGCGACGAGACCCACCGGGCGGGGCAGGTCCGAGCCGCGGTGCCACAGCACCAGGGCCGCGCCTCCGCCTCCGAGGACGACGAGGGCCAGCCACTTCACCGGCCCGAACGGGTACCAGCCCCCGGGGTCGAGGCCGAGGAGGACCCCCATCGGCAGGAGGGCGAGCGCGAGCGCGCCGACCTCGTCGGGGTCGCGCCGCGTCGGCGCCGTCGTCGGCCCCTCCATCGGGGAGATCAGATCACGCACAGCCCAGGAGATGACGTCTGGGCCGCCTGATGCGTTCCACCCGCCCCGCCGCCGGGGCGCGAGAGTCAGGCCTGCTCGGGGCGCAGCGTCGGGAAGAGGACGACGTCGCGGATCGTGTGGGTGTCCGTGAGGAGCATCACGAGGCGGTCCATGCCGATGCCGAGGCCGGCGGTCGGCGGCAGCCCGTGCTCGAGGGCCCGCAGGTAGTCCTCGTCGACGACCATCGCCTCGTCGTCCCCGGCCGCCTTCTGGCGGGCCTGCTCCTCGAAGCGGGCCCGCTGCTCGTCGGGGTCGACGAGCTCGGAGAACGCGTTGCACAGCTCGCGACCGGCCACGATGCCCTCGAAGCGCTCGACGAGGTCGGGCACCTCCCGGTGGTCCCGAGCCAGCGGCGAGACCTCCTTCGGGTAGTCGAGGACGAACACGGGACCCCAGAGCCGGTGCTCGGTCGTCTTCTCGTAGATCTCGAGCACGAGCTTGCCGGGGCCGTACTCGGGCTTCACCTCGACGCCGTGCTCCTCGGCGATGCGCCGCAGCTCCTCGACCGGCATGTGCACGTCGACGCGCACGCCGGCGTGCTCCTCGACGAGGTCGGTGAGCGTGGCCCGGCGCCACGGGGGCGTGAGGTCGAGCTCGCGGTCGCCGTAGGTGAGGACCGTCGTGCCGTGGAGCTCCATCGCCAGGTGGGCGACGAGCTCCTCGGTGAGGGCCATGGCGTCGTGGTAGTCGCCGTACGCCTCGTACAGCTCGAGCATCGTGAACTCGGGGTTGTGGCGCGGCGACAGGCCCTCGTTGCGGAACACGCGGGCGATCTCGAACACCTTCTCGAAGCCGCCGACGGTGAGGCGCTTCAGGTACAGCTCGGGCGCGATGCGCAGGTAGAGGTCGACGTCGAGCGCGTTGTGGTGCGTGACGAACGGTCGGGCCAGCGCGCCGCCGGGGATCGGGTGGAAGACCGGCGTCTCGACCTCGAGGAAGCCCCGGTCCTCGAGCCACCGGCGGGTGAGGCTGAGGATCCGGCTGCGGGCGAGGAACGTGGCGCGGGTCTCGGGGTTGGCCCACAGGTCGACGTAGCGCTGGCGGTACCGGGTGTCGACGTCGTTGATGCCGTGCCACTTGTCGCCGAAGGAGCGGCGGGTCTCGGCCAGCGTGACCCAGGAGCCGACCTTCACGGAGAGCTCCCCGCGCTTCGTCTTCACGACCTCGCCCTCGGCCCCCACCCAGTCGCCGAGGCTGATCTTCGTGAAGTCCTCGAAGCGCTCGGTGACCGCGGCGAGCGCGAAGAGCTGGATCTCGCCGCCGCTGCCGTCGCGCAGCGTCGCGAACGCCAGCTTGCCCTGCGCCCGGTGGAGCATGACGCGGCCGGCGACGCGCACGGTGACGCCGGTCTCCTCGCCCGCCTCCAGGTGGTCGTAGCGGTCCCGGAGGTCCTTCGTGGAGTCCGTGACCTCGTAGCGGTAGGGGATGGCGGGGGTCTCGTCGGTCATGAGCGGTTCTTCTCGTAGATGAGGCGCAGGCCGTGGAGGGTGAGCCACGGCTCGACGTGATCGATGGCCTTGGACAGGGGTCCGATCAGCCCGGACAGCCCGCCGGTGGCGATGACGGTGGCCTCCGCGCCGAGCTCCTCCTTGATGCGCTCGCACATCCCGTCCACCACCGCGGTGTACCCGTAGATGGCGCCGGACTGCATCGACTCGACGGTGCTGCGCCCGATGACCGAGCGGGGCTCGACGAGCTCGACCCGCCGGAGGGCGGCGGCCCGGTTGAACAGGGCGTCGAGGCTGACGTCGATGCCGGGGAAGATGGCGCCGCCGAGGTACTCGCCCTTCGCGGAGATGGCCTCGAAGGTGGTGGCGGTGCCGAAGTCGACGACGATCGTGGGGCCGCCGTAGAGGTCGAAGGCGGCGACGGCGTCCGCGATGCGGTCGGCGCCGACCTCCTTGGGGTTGTCGTAGAGGACCGGGAGGCCGGTGCGGACGCCGGGCTCGACGACGAGGGCGGGGAGGCCGAAGTAGCGCTCGGACATGCGGCGCAGCGAGCCCGTGACCCGGGGGACCGACGAGCAGACGGCGATGCCCTGGATGTCGTTGTCGTCCCAGGAGGAGCCGTGGAAGCCGAGGAACTCCTGGAGGACGAGGGCGTGCTCGTCGGCCGTGCGCTCGACGTTGGTGGCGATCCGCCAGTGGTCGACGAGGTCCGAGTCGGCGAGGCGCCGGGTGCGGTTCGGGTCGTCAGCGGCCGCGAGGTCGTACAGGCCGACCACGGTCTGGGTGTTGCCGACGTCGAGGGCGAGCAGGAGCACGGCTGGGAACGCTAGGAGCCCGACCCGGACCCCGGCGAACCCGAACCCCGTCTCGAGGCGATGGCGCTCATCGGCCGCAACTCGAGGCGATGACGATCACATGTGAGCGCCATCGCCTCGACCCCGGCGAGGTGGGCGCCATCGCCTCGGGTCAGTCGATGTCGAGGCCGATGTCGAGGGCCGGGGCGGACTGGGTGATCTGGCTGGTGGAGAGCAGGTCGACCCCGGTGGCGGCGTAGGCGGCGGCCGTCTCGAGGGTGATCCCGCCGCTGCACTCGAGGAGGGGGCGGCGGGTGCCGTGCTCGCGCGCCCACCGCTCGGCCAGGTCGACGGCGGCCCGGGCCTCGTCGGGGGTCATGTTGTCGAGGAGGACGGCGTCGGCGCCGGCCTCGAGGGCCTGCTGCAGCTCGTCGAGGTCGCCGGCCTCCACGTGGACGAGCTTGCCGGGCCAGGCCGCCTTGGCGGCGGCGACGCCCTCCCGGATGCCGAGCAGCGCCAGGTGGTTGTCCTTGAACATGACCCACTCGGAGAGGTTCCCCCGGTGGTTGACGGCACCGCCGGCCCGCACGGCGGCCTTCTGCAGGGTGCGGAGCCCGGGGGTCGTCTTGCGGGTGTCCCACACCTGGGCCGGGCCGCCGGCCGCCGCCGCGTCGACGAAGCGGCGGGTGAGGCTGGCGATCCCGGACAGGTGGCAGAGGAAGTTGAGCGCGGTCCGCTCCCCCGTCAGCACCGGCGCCATCGGCCCGCGGACGGTGCCGAGCACCTGCCCTGCGGCGATCCGGTCCCCGTCGGCCGCCGCCCACTCGACCGAGACGCCCGGCTCGAGCTGGGCGAAGGTCTCCGTGGCGCAGGCGGTGCCCGCGAGCACCCCGTCGGCTCGGGTCACGAAGCGGGCCTCGGTGGTGGCGTCCGCCGGGAGCAGCGAGGAGGTCACGTCCCCGAGCGGGGCGAGGTCCTCGGCCAGCGCCCGGGCGACCGCGTCCCGGACGGCGGCGATGTGCGGGTCGGCGATGCCCATCGGATCAGCCGAAGCCGCGGGAGTCCTGCTTCAGGGCGGTGTCGACGGCGAGCGACGAGGCGACCACGAGGGAGTGGAGGGGCTCCGGGAGGCGCTGGTGGATCTGGACGACGTAGTTGTCGGCCGTGGTGAACAGCGTCTTGGCCAGGCCCTCGAAGGTCTTCGTGATGCGGGCGACCTCGTTGTCCTGGGCGTCGCGGATGTTGAAGTTCCAGGCCCGCCAGTTCTCGGCGTTGATCGAGCCGTGGACCTGGCCGCCCGACTCCAGGTTGAAGCGGATCTTCCCGATGGCGTTCTGCTGGGTGATCTGGCCGATCTCGTTGCCGGCGCCGTCCTGGACGATGACCCGGGACTTGAGGAGCTTGGCCGGGCGGGTGAGGGCGAGCAGCACGTTGCCCTGCATGTCCACGACCTGGAGCTTGTGGGTCATGAACTGGTCGTAGCTGGAGAGGAGGCGGACGGCCTTCTTCAGGGCGGACTGGCCGACCTGGCGGACGGCGCCGATCTGCTGGGCGTTCTGGTCGTAGATGGCGTACTCGTTGTTGACCTCGATGAGCTTCGCCTTCTGGTTCACGACCAGGACGGGCTCGGTGAAGATCGTGCCGCCGCCGGTGCCGGTGCCGGCCACGCCCGCCTTGGCCACGTCCTTCTGGATCTTCTCGGCGTCCCGCTGCACGACCGGGATGTGCCCGCCGCCCGACGGGGCGTCCGTGGACTGCTTGCCGTGGGACGAGACGTGCTCGGTCCACTGCTGGCCGTCCCAGTAGCGCAGCTCGTGACGCCCGTAGGGGTCGGGGTACCAGTTCGCGGGGGGAAGGCTGCCGCCGGGTTCGCTCATGGCGGGCGAGGCTACCGGCGCCCCGGTCTCCGAAGCCCGTCAGCCCCCGGGGGGACCACTCCCCCTCCCCGTCCTCCTCCCCGTCCCCCTCCCCGCGCCCCCTCACCCGCCCGCCGCGAGCGAACTCGTCGACGAAAGGCGGCGTTCCTGCTGCACTTCGTCGACGAGTCCGCTCGCGGCGGGCGTGGGGTGGCGCGGGTCAGGCGCCGATGACGAAGCGGACCCGGAGGGCCTCGGAGGCGTCGGGGAAGTCGGTGCGGGTGTGGGCGCCGCGGCTCTCCTCGCGGGCGCTCGCCGCGGCGCACACGGCCCGGCCCACCGTGAGGAGGTTGCGGAGCTCCCAGCCCGCCGGGTCCTCGTCGGTGGGGTCCGACGCGCAGGCCGCCGCGGCGCGGGCGAGGCTCTCGGCGCTGCGCAGCACGCCGGCCTCGACGGTCATGACCCGCTGGAGCTCCTCCCGGCTGGGCACCGAGCCCGGGGACGGGGCCGGCACCGAGAGGGGCCGGCCGGGGATCTCGCCGCCGCCGAGCAGGGAGCGCATCGCGCCCGTGGCGGCGGGCCCGTCGACCCCGCGGTCGATGGCCTCGACGACCCGGGGACCGAAGACCATCCCGTCGAGCAGGGAGTTCGAGGCGAGGCGGTTGGCCCCCATGACCCCGTTGCAGGCGACCTCGCCGGCCGCCCACAGGCCGGGGAGCGACGTGGCGCCGTCGAGGTCGGCGAGGACGCCGCCGCAGCTGTAGTGGGCGGCGGGGGCGATCGGGAGCCAGTCGGTCGCGGGGTCGAGGCCGACGGCGGCGAGCTCGCGGGCGATGGTCGGGAACCGCTCGGCGAAGCGCTCGAGCCCCGTGGCGTCCAGCCACAGGTGATCCACGTCCTGCTCGAGCATCCGGTGGGTGATGGCCCGGCTCACCTTGTCCCGGGACAGGAGCTCGTCGACGAAGCGCTCGCCCTCGGCGTCGCGGAGGAGGGCGCCGTGGCCGCGGAGCGCCTCGGAGAGCAGGGGCCGAGGCATGGCCGGGTGGTGCAGCGCGGTCGGGTGGAACTGCTCGAACTCCACGTCGGCGACGGCCACCCCGGCCCGCAGCGCCATCGCCACCCCGTCGCCGGTGGCCTCGGCGGGGTTGGTGGTGACGGCGAAGAGCTGGCCGTACCCGCCGGTGGCGAGGAGCACGTTGCGGGAGCGGACCTCGATCCGCTCGCCGGTCTCGGTGGCAGCGACGACGCCCCGGCAGCGCCCGCCCTCGACGATCAGGTCGAGGGCGAAGGTGCGCTCGTAGATGGCTCGCCCGGACTCGCGGACGGCGTCGACGAGGGTGCGCTCGATCTCGGCGCCGGTGGCGGCGCCGCCGGCGTGGACGATCCGGGGCAGCGAGTGCCCGCCCTCGCGGGCCAGCTGGAGGTTGCCGTCGGAGTCCCGGTCGAAGGTGGCGCCGAGGGCGATGAGCTCGTGCACGCGGGCCGGCCCCTCGTCGACGAGGACGCGCACGGCGTCGACGTCGCAGAGCCCGGCGCCGGCGGCGAGGGTGTCGGCGAGGTGGAGGTCCGTGGAGTCCGGGTCCCCGCCGAGGACGGCGGCCACGCCGCCCTGGGCCCACCGGGTGGTGGCCTGCTGGAGCTCCGCCTTGGTGACGACGCCCACGGACATCCCGTGCAGCTCCGCGGCCCGCACCGCCGCCGAGAGCCCCGCGACCCCCGACCCCACCACGAGCAGATCCAGCTCCGACACCGCCAAGGGTCTACGCGAGAACCACCCCCCAGAGCGAACGCCATCGAGGCAGGTCATCCGACCACCGCAGCACCGCCGCCATCACGCCATGCAGGGGGATCGCGCGCGGCGCACGTGCCGCAGCGAGCGCCGGCGGGGGGCGTGGGGGCAGAGGCTCCGCCGGCGCCCCCCACCACGGCGAAGGGCGGCTCCGCCGCCCCGGAGCCGACAGCCTGCCGCGCGAGCCGCCGGCGAGCACCAGCAGCTCGTGCGAGCCGCCGGCGAGCCCAGACCGCCGAGGACGACCCTCGAAACGGCGAGCGGCCGCCCCGAGGGGCGGCCGCGCTCGGAACCAGCTCCAGCTCGAACCTCGGGTTCGGGCTCGGGGCCCTCAGTCCACCTCGACGTAGCGGTGCGGGGCGGGGCCCTGCTGCTCGGCGGCGATCAGCTCGGCCGTCAGCGCGTCGATCTGGTGGTTCTGGCGGTCGACGTGGACGATCGTCGGCTCGTAGCTCTCGAGCTCGGCCTGCTCGTAGTCGGCGTAGGAGATGATGATGATCCGGTCGCCGGGCGACACGAGGCGGGCGGCGGCGCCGTTCAGGCAGATGTCGCCCGAGCCGCGCTCGCCCTCGATCACGTAGGTCTCGAGACGGGCGCCGTTGTCGATGTCGACCACGGCGACCTGCTCGTACTCGAGGAGGTCTGCTGCATCCATGAGATCCCGATCCACGGTGATCGAGCCCACGTAGTGCAGGTTCGCGTCGGTCACCGTGGCGCGGTGGATCTTCGACTTCATCATGCGTCGCCGCATCCGGGGTACTCCCTCAGTTGGTGGGCGCCGCATGCGGTCACCCCCTCGTCTGCCGTGGTTCAGTCTGCCGGGATCAACCCGGGCACTCCAAACCAACGTTGTCGATGAGCCGCGCCTTCCCGAGGCGCACCGCGCCGAGCAGGCGGAGGGTCCCGGCGAGGGGCTCGACGGGCTCGAGGGTGGCGGCGTCGACGACGGCGACGTAGTCGAGGGACGCCAGCGGCTCGGCCTCGATGACCTCGGCCATGCGGGCCTCGACGGCGGCCGGGGAGCGCTCCCCCGCCTCGATGGCGGCGACGCCGGCCTGGAGGGCCCGGTGGAGGACGGGGGCGACGGCGCGCTCCTCGTCGGTGAGGTAGGCGTTGCGGCTCGACATGGCGAGCCCGTCGGCCTCGCGCACCGTCGGGCAGCCGATCACCTCGACGGGGAGGGACAGGTCGCGGGTCATGCGACGGACGACGGCGAGCTGCTGGAAGTCCTTCTCGCCGAAGTAGGCCCGGCAGGGGCCGACGATGCTGAAGAGCTTGGTGACGACGGTGGCCACGCCGTCGAAGTGGGTGGGCCGGGACCGGCCCTCGAGGACCTCGGACACGCCGGCGACGTGGATGTTCGTCCGCACCTGGTCGGGGTACATCTCCCGGGTCGTCGGGACGAAGAGGACGTCGACGCCGTGGGCCTCGGCGAGGGCGGTGTCGCCGGACAGGTCGCGGGGGTAGCTGTCGAGGTCCTCGTCCGGCGCGAACTGGAGGGGGTTCACGAAGATCGAGGCGACGACGACGTCGCACTGGGCCCGGGCGGCGTCCATGAGCGACGCGTGGCCGGCGTGCAGGTAGCCCATCGTGGGGACGAAGCCGACGGTGCGGCTCGCCGCGCGCTCGGCGTCGAGGCGGGACCGGAGCTCGGCGATGGTGGCGACGGTGGTCACGGGCACAGGCGGGCGGCCTCCTCGGACATGGTGCGGTAGGCGGCGCGCTCCTCCTCGGGGAGGGCGGCGAGGTGGCGGGCGACGGTCTCGGTGTCGCCGCGGCGGACCGGGCCGGTGAGGGCGTCGGCGGGGCCGAGGGCGGTGACGTCGTCGAGGGCGCCGCGGGCGAGGTCGAGGTAGGCGGCCAGCGGGGCGCCGATGCCGCCGGCCACCCGCTCGACCTGCCCCATGAGGGCGACGAGGTGGTTGGCGGCGATCACCGCGGCGGCGTGGTAGCGGATCCAGTCGTCCTCGGCGACGCGCACGATGCGGCCGTGGAGCTCGTCGACGACGGCCTCGACGAGGGGGTCGCCGTCCTCGGCCAGCCCGAACCAGGCGCCGACGAGGCGGTCCGCCCCCCGCTCGGGGTCGGGCAGGGCGACGAGGGGGTGGAGCACGGCGCGGCGGGGGTGCCCGGCCAGCGGGGCGAGGCCGAGCGAGCCGGCGAGGTGGCAGACGACCGTGTCGTCGTGCGGCTCGACGGCGGCGGCGACCTCGGCGACGGCGGCGTCCGGGGTGGCGATCACGAGCAGGTCGACGCCCTCGGCGGCCCCGCGGAGGTCGTCGCCTCGCCCGAGGCTCGGCGCCAGCGGCCAGTGGGCCCGGCGCAGGGCGCGCTCGAGCGACCCGCCGGCCCGGCCCGCCCCGACGATGCGGGTGGAGATCACCGCCCGGCGTCCCCGCCCGGGGTGATGACGACGTCGGTGCGCCGGACGTCGCCCTCGGCGGCAGCGACCTGCGACGCCGAGACGAGGTCGGGGGCGAGGTCCCGCAGCGGGGCGAGCACGAAGCGACGCTGCCACATGCGGGGGTGCGGGACCTCGAGGTCCGGGTCGCTGACGGTCTCGCCGTCCACCCAGAGGACGTCCACGTCCAGGGTGCGGGGGCCCCACCGGATCTCGCGGACCCGCCGGGCGGCCTGCTCGAGGCGCTGGCACTCGCCCAGGAGCCCCCGGGCGTCCAGCGGGGTGTCGAGCTCGACCACGAGGTTGAGGAAGGCGCCCTGCTCGGGCCCGCCGACGGGGTCCGTCTCGTACACCGGGGAGACGGCGACGACGTCGGCGAGGGACGCGACGGCCTCCTGGAGGAGCGCCTCCCGGTCGCCCAGGTTCGAACCGAGGCCGAGGAAGGCGCGGGTCATGGCCGGTGGCGGGTGATGCGGACGCCGGAGCTGGCGAGGAGCTGCGGCACGGGCGGGCGCAGCTTCGCGACGGCGACGGTCACGGCCTCGATGCGGGCGTCCACGGTGAAGGCGGCGTCGGCCACCTGCTCGGCGAGGGCCTCGAGCAGCTGGCAGCGGGACTCGGTGACGACGGCCTCGACCGCCGCGCACACCGCGCCGTAGTCGACGGTGTCGGTGAGGTCGTCGCTGCGACCGGCGGCCGAGGTGTCGACGTGGAGGTCCAGGTCGAGCTCGAGGGGCTGGGCGGCGGTGCGCTCGTGGGGCAGGACGCCGACCACGGCGGCGACGCGCAGGCCCCGCAGCTCGATCCGGTCCTCGGCCATGGTCAGCGGGGCAGCGTGCCGGCGATGGCGACGAGGTCCCGGCCGAGGGGCCCCATCTGGCGGCTGAGCAGGCGCTCGACGATCGAGGTGGCCTGCGGCGCGTGCGGGACGACACCGGTCCAGAGCAGGTAGCCGGCCATCAGCCCCGCGACGCGGTCCGACAGCTCGTCCTGGTGGACGAGGACCTTGCCGTCCCCGGCGAGCAGCTGCACGAGCTCGGGGAAGAGGGTCTCCTCGATCTGGCGGGGGTCGTCGTGGGGCCCGAAGGGCAGGTGGCGCCAGGCCACGCCCATCTCGTCGTAGTTGTGCAGGTTGTGCGGGGACGGGATCAGCGTGACGACCCGGGTGAAGCCCTGCTCCCGGATCCAGATGATCTCCTCCTGGCGGCGGACGCGACGGTGGTTCGCGCCGTACCCGCCGGGACGCTCGCACACGGCGAGCTTGTCCTTCAGGATCCACGCGAAGTTCCGCGGCCGGATGCCCTGCGCCCACTTGCCCTTCACTGCCACCGGTGGTGCTCCCTGCTCGTCAGCGTGCTCACGCGGCACGCGCTCCCGTGTCGTGCCCCCCGATGACGGCGGCGGCCTGCACGGTCGCGCGCACGTCGTGGACCCGTACCATCGCCGCCCCGGCCGCCAGCGCCCAGGCGGCGGTGGCGACGGACCCCTCGAGCCGGTCGTCGACCGGTGTCGGCCCGTCCGCTCCGTCCGACCGGCCGGTCAGGTGGCCGAGGAAGGCCTTCCGGCTCGTGCCGATGAGCACCGGGTACCCGGTGCCGACGAGGACGTCGAGGTGGGCCAGCAGCTCGAGGTTGTGGGCCATGGTCTTGCCGAAGCCGATGCCGGGGTCGATCCAGACCTCTGGGACGCCGGCGGCGCGGGCGGCCTCCGCCCGGGCGACGAGGTGGTCGTGCACCTCCGCCACGACGTCGTCGTAGCGGGGGTCGATCTGCATCGTGGCGGGCTCGCCCTGGGCGTGCATCGCCACCCAGGCCACGCCCAGCTCGGCGGCGACGTCGCCGAGGCTGGCGCTCACGTCGTTGACCATGCGCGCCCCGGCGGCGACCGCGGCGCGGGCGACGGCCGGCTTGCGGGTGTCGATGGAGACGGCGAGCCCGTCGGCGGCCAGGGCCTCGACGACGGGGACCACGCGGCGCAGCTCCTCGTCCTCGGGGACCGGAGCGGCGCCGGGCCGGGTGGACTCGCCGCCGACGTCGATCCAGTGGGCGCCCTCGGCGGCCAGCGCCCGCCCGTGGGCGATCGCGGCGGCGGGGTCGGCGAAGCGCCCCCCGTCCGAGAAGGAGTCGGGGGTGACGTTCAAGATGCCCATCACGAGGCGCGCCACGGCGTCAGTGTAGAAGGTGGCCTCCGACCCCGTTCGGGGCGTCTCAGCCCCGTTCAGGCCCTCTCGTTGACTCTTCTGCTGCCGGCCGGGGCCGCTAGCCGCGGCCGATGACGAAGCGCATCGCCTCTTCTCGGGTGGCGATGTTCTGGCGGAACAGGCCCCGGACGGCCGAGGTGACGGTGGTCGAGCCGGACTTCTGGATGCCCCGCATGGACATGCAGAGGTGCTCGGCCTCGACGACGACCATGACACCGCGGGGCTGCAGGGTCTCCTCCATCGCCGTGGCGATCTGGACGGTCAGCTGCTCCTGCACCTGGGGGCGACGGCTGAAGCCGTCGACCAGGCGGGCGATCTTCGACAGCCCGGTGATCCGCCCGTCCTTGCCCGGGATGTAGGCGACGTGGGCCTTCCCGATGAACGGGATGAGGTGGTGCTCGCAGAGCGAGTACAGCGGGATGTCCCGGACCATCACCATCTCGTCGTGGGTGGACTCGAAGGTCACCGTGAGGTGGTCGGCCGGGTCCTCGTGGAGGCCCGAGCAGATCTCGGCGTACATCCGGGCCACCCGCTCCGGGGTGTCCTGGAGGCCGTCGCGCTCGGGGTCCTCGCCGATGGCCTCGAGGATCTCGCGGACCGCCGCCGCGATGCGGTCGAGGTCCATGGGGGTGTCGATGGGCGGTCGGGGCCGCTTGGCGCTCATGTCGGTCACGTCCCGGTGGGGCGGGGCGAGGGGGACGCCCGGCGCCGCCACCAGCGGCGCAGCGCGCCCTCCGGGGCCGACGCCGACGGCGCGTCGGCCTCGCGCTCGGACTCGGCGGCCTCGACGACGGCCGGTCCGGTGCCGACGAGCTCGGGCTCGATCGGGACGGGCACGTCGGTGGGCTCGGGGTCGAGCTCGATGCCGATGCCCTTGTCGAGGGGCCCGAAGATCTCGGCCAGGTCCGAGTCCTCGAGGGTCTCCTTCTCGACGAGGCGCTCGGCGATCAGGTCGAGCGTGGCCCGGTGCATCGTGAGGATGGCCCGAGCCCGGTCGTGGGCGTGGTCGATCAGGCGACGGACCTCGGCGTCGACGACGCTCGCCACCTCGGGCGAGTAGTCGGCCTCGGTCCCCTGCTCGCGGCCGAGGAACACCTCGCCGCGGGGCTTGCCGAGCTGCTGCGGGCCGAGCCGCTCGCTCATCCCGTACTGGGTGACCATGGAGCGGGCGATGTCGGTGGCCCGCTCGATGTCGTCCGAGGCGCCGGTGGTGATCTCGTCGAACACGAGCTCCTCGGCCGATCGGCCCCCGAGGAGCATGGCCATCTGGTCCTCGAGCTCGCTGCGGGTCTTCAGGTACTTGTCCTCGGTGGGCAGGGCGAGGGTCCAGCCCAGGGCCCGGCCGCGGGCCACGATCGAGACCTTGTGGATCGGGTCCGTGCCCTGGAGGACGTGGCCCACCAGCGTGTGCCCGCCCTCGTGGTAGGCGATGCGGCGCTTCTCGGCGTCGCTCATGATCCGGTTCTTGCGCTCCGGACCGGCGAGCACGCGGTCGATGGCGGCCTCGAGCTCGGCGTGGCCGATGAGCTCCAAGCCGCGCCGAGCGGCGAGGAGGGCGGCCTCGTTCATGAGGTTCGCGAGGTCGGCGCCGGTGAAGCCGGGGGTGCGGCGGGCGAGCACGTCGAGGCGGACGTTCGGCTCGAGCGGCTTGCCCTTGGCGTGGACGGCGAGGATCGCCTTGCGGCCCTCGAGGTCGGGGCGGTCGACGACGATCTGGCGGTCGAAGCGACCCGGGCGCAGCAGGGCCGGGTCGAGGATGTCCGGGCGGTTGGAGGCGGCGATCAGGATCACGCCGGTCCGAGCGTCGAAGCCGTCCATCTCGACGAGCATCTGGTTGAGCGTCTGCTCGCGCTCGTCGTGGCCGCCGCCGAGGCCGGCCCCGCGGTGACGGCCGACGGCGTCGATCTCGTCCACGAAGATGATCGACGGGGCCGCTGCTTTGGCCTGCTCGAAGAGGTCGCGGACGCGGCTGGCGCCGACGCCCACGAACATCTCGACGAAGTCCGAGCCGGAGATCGAGAAGAACGGCACGCCGGCCTCGCCGGCCACGGCGCGGGCGAGGAGCGTCTTGCCGGTGCCGGGCGGGCCGTAGAGCAGGACGCCCTTCGGGATCTTGGCGCCGATGGCCTGGAAGCGGGCCGGGTTCTGGAGGAACTCCTTGATCTCCTGGAGCTCCTCCACGGCCTCATCGCAGCCGGCGACGTCGGCGAAGGTGACCTTGGGCTCGTCCTTGGAGACCTGCCGGGCCTTGGCCTTGCCGAACTGCATGACCTTGTTCCCGCCGCCCTGCATCGAGTTCATGACGAACAGGAAGATGCCGATGAGCAGGACGAAGGGCAGGAGGTTGAGCAGGAGGCTCGTCCAGATCGACTGCTCCTGCTGGTCGACCTCGACGTCGATGGGGGGCTCGGCCTCGCTGAGCGCCGCAGCCAGCTCGTCCGCGTACTCCTGCGGGTAGGCGACCACGTACTCGACGCCGTCGCGCAGCTCGCCCGCGATCTTGTTCGACCGGTCCTTGATCGTCGCGGTCTCGACCTCGCCGTCCGCCACCGCCGCCTGGAACTCGCTGAGGGTCAGCTCCTCGGGGCTGTCCCCGGAGCGGAGCCACTGCGAGGCGAGGAAGAGGGCGAGGCCCCCGAGCAGGACGTAGACGATGAGGGGGCGAGGGGCGCGCTTCACGATGCGAGCAGGCTACCGGCGCGCGTTCGGCGGCGACACGTCGCCCGCCGCGCTGCACCGGTGGCGCGGGATCAGTCGGCCTCGCCCTCGAAGGTGCAGACGTAGGGGAGGTTGCGGTAGCGCTCGGCGAAGTCGAGCCCGTACCCGACGACGAACTTCGGCGGGATGCGGAAGCCGACGTACCGGAGCTCGTCGTCGGTCTTCTGCAGCCCCTCCCGGACGAGCAGCGCGCAGACCTCGAGGCTCTTGGCCCCCCGGGCGGCCAGGGTGCGCCGCAGGTACGACAGGGTGAGGCCGGAGTCCACGATGTCCTCGACGATGAGGACGTCCCGCCCCGTGAGGTCGATGTCGAGGTCCTTCACGATCCGCACGACGCCGGAGGTCCGGGTGGCGTTGCCGTAGGAGGACACGGCCATGAAGTCGATCTCCACCGGCAGCGCGATGCTCCGGGCCAGGTCGGTCATGAAGGTCATCGCGCCCTTCAGGACGCCGATGAGCAGGGGCGCGCGGTCCGCGTAGTCGCGGGTGATCTCGGCGCCGAGCTCGCGGACGCGGGCCTGGAGCTCCGCCTCGCCGACGACCACCTCGCCCAGCTCCGGGCTCTCGATGAGGTGCTGGAACGGGGCGTCCGAGGACATGTCCGGCACCCTAGTGGTCGCCCCTCCGCGCGGTCAGGGCCGGAGGTGGAGGACCCCGGCCCGGCGGCGCACCTCGCGCCCGCCGCCGACGTCGGTGGCCACCGCCTCGCCCCGGGCCACGGCGAGCACCCGCTCGACGGTGGCCGCGTCCGGCGGGTGGGCCTCGTCGCCGGTCCGCAGCCAGCGGCGCACGGCGCGGCGAGCGAGGGCCACCGGGGCGGCTGTCAGCGCCTTCGCGTCGGTGGGGTCGAGGTCGGCGGCAAGCGCCTCGAGGACGGCGACGTCGTCCCGGAGGAGCTCGGCCTGGCGGGCGAGCACCGGCGCGAGGTCCCGCTCGGCGATGTCGTCGAGCAGCGGGCGCAGCTCGTGGCGGACCCGGTTGCGCCGGTGCGCCGGGCTGCCGTTCGAGGGGTCCGCGACCGGATCCAGTCCGAGCGCCGCGCACAGGGCGACGGTCTCGCGTCGGCGGAGGGCGCGCAGCGGACGGCGCTCGGGCCGGTAGCCGGCCAGCCCGTCGAGGCCGGTGCCGCGCAGCACGTTGAGGAGGACCGTCTCGGCCTGGTCGTCCGCGGTGTGCCCGGTGAGCGCGCCGTCCGGCAGCGCCCGGTAGCGGGCGGCCCGGGCGCGGGCCTCGAGGTTCGGGCCTGGCGTCACCTCGACCCGGTGGGCGACGAAGGCCGCCCCGAAGCGGGCTGCGGCGGTGGCGACGACGTCCGCCTCGGCCGCGGATCCCGGCCGCAGGCCGTGGTCCACGTGGTGGGCGGTCACCGCGCAGCCGGCGGCCGACGCGAGGGCGAGGAGCGCGAGCGAGTCGGGTCCGCCGGACACGGCGACGTCGACCGCGGCCCCGGGCGCCGGGAGGTCGCATCGGGCCAGCAGCTCCGCCACGAGCGGAGGCCAGCGGCCGGGCCGGTCAGGCGAGGAGGTGGTCGAGCTCACCGGACCGCAGGCGGCGCAGGATGGCCGTTGCGTCGTGCTCGTCGAGCTTGCGGCCGATCCGGCGCAGGCTGGCGTAGATGTTCGAGCGGCTCATCCCGAGGGCCTCGGCGGTGTCGCTCACCGACGGGTGGGCTCGCAGGGCCCGGAGCAGGTGGCGCTGGCTGTCGGAGAGGGCGATCGTCACCGTGGACGGGGCCGGCGGCGCCGCGGCCGGGCCGGGGGCGGGGGTGCGCTCCAGACGGGTGAGGCGGGGCTGCGGGACCTCCGGCGCGTCCCCGGGCGCCCCGGCCTCCAGGCGGGCGAGGCGGGCCAGCGCCTGCTCCTGGGCCCGGCGGCGCTGGGCCGGCTCCGGCCCGTCCTCGAGGGCGTGGCGGACGGCCTCGAGGACCTCGTCGGGCGTGACCGGCTTGGTGAGGTAGTGCACCGCGCCCTCGATGCCGCCCCGCACCCGGTCCTGCTCGTCGCCGAGGGCGGTGAGCATCACGACCGGGATCGTCTGGAGGGCGGGGTCGGGGTCCGCCTTCACCGACGCGAGGACGCCCCACCCGTCGAGGCGGGGCATCATCACGTCGAGCAGCACGACATCGGGGCGCTGCGCCCGGACCTGGGCGAGGGCGGACTCCCCGTCGTAGGCGACGAGCACCTCGTGGCCGTCCAGCTCGAGGTTCAGCTGGACGAGCTCCACGATCTCCTCGTGGTCGTCGACGATGAGGACGCGCGCCACGCCCGGACCCTATCGGCGCCCCTCGCGAAGGGGGAGGGAGCGATCCGCCCGAAGGGTGCGACGGCGAGGATCCGGAGGGGCCGCTCAGCCGACGAGCTCGTCGGAGAGGCGCACCCGGGCCAGCCACTCCTCCGGGGCCCGGATCTCGGCCTGGGTGGGCAGCCAGCTGGCGCCCCGCCACACGGGCTCGAGGGCCTCGGGGCCGCCGCCCAGGCGCTCGACCTCCTCGATGAAGCGCTCGCCGTGGGCGTACTGGTTGAGCTTGGCCTCGATGCCGAGGAGGCGCTGGAGGAGCTTGGCGCCAGGGCTGGCGGTGGCCCGCCGCTCCCGCAGCACCCGGGCGAAGCGCTCGGCGCTCGGGACCCGGTCCCTGCCGGCCCGGTCCATCGTGACGTCGCCATGGCCCTCGAGCAGGCTCATGAGCCCGCCCACCTTGTCGAGGGCGTCGCGCTGCTCGGGGGTGGCGAAGAGGGTGACGAGCCCGCCGTCCTCGAGCGGCTTGCGGCCGGCCCGCAGGTCGTCCACGATCCGGCTCAGCGCGTCGAGGAACCGCTTCGGGTCCGGGTCGACCGAGTCCAGGGTGCGCTGCACGAGGCTCAGGTAGTGCTCGCGCATCCACGGGACGCCGGTGAACTGGGCCCGGTGGGTGACCTCGTGGAGGGCCAGCCAGAGGCGGAACTCCCGCGGCGGGAAGGCGTAGCGCTTCTCGAGGGCGAGGATGTTCGGCCCCACGTAGTACACGAGGTCCTGGTCCTCGGGGTCGGCGACCGCGGGGTCCTCGACCACGAGCAGGTCGTACTGGCCGAGCACCCGCGACGACATCCACCCGAGGAGCATCCCGACCTCGGTGCCGGCGACCTTGCGGGTCACGGCGCCGGCCCGGCTGCTCGTCACCCGCTCCCCGAGCTTGTCGGTGATCGGGCGCAGGAGGCGCTGGAAGGACTCGACGTTGGCGTGCACCCAGCCGGCCCGGTCGGTGACCCGGGCGCGCGCGGGGCCCGCCAGCGAGCGCAGGCCGGTGGTCTCGGCGACCAGCTCCTCGGCCTCGGCCGTGGCCTCCTCGAAGTCCCGCTGGAGGGAGTCGGCGAGGTACGAGCGCGAGAAGGTGTCCTGCCCGGCCACCCGGGCGGCGACCCGACGGGCGAGCTCCCAGTCGACCGGGCTGGAGCTCACCGCGTCGACGACCTCACTCGTCGCCGGGGTACTTCGGCGCCTGCGTCTTGCGCAGGAAGGTGGCCGTCAACCCGATCAGCGCGGGGATCACGGCCGTGATGACGAGGACCACAGCGATCCAGAAGTGCCAGACGACGGCGGCGAGCATGGGCGTGATCGTAGCGAGGCCCCCCCGCCGCCCAGGAATCGCCGAGGCCGACGGGGTGAGCGACGGCCATCAGCCCTCGTGTTCCAGGGCGTCCTTGACCCGGGCCAGCAGCGACGGCGGCACCGTGTCCTGGCAGCACTGCTGCACCGTGCGGCGCAACTCGGCGTAGAAGTCGTAGGGCTCGGCGCAGGGGCTGCACTCGTCGAGGTGCTCGACGATCCGCTGGCGCCGCTCCGCGTCGAGCTCGCCGTCCAGCAGGTGGTACAGCTCGTGCAGCGCCTCGTCGCACTGCGGCTTCCGTGGGGTGGTCTGGTCGGCCATGGGTCAGGTGGGCTGGTGCTCCGGCTCGGGCTCGGTGAGCCGGCGGGACACGGCGAACTCGTACAACGCCTTCTCCAGGGCCCTTCTTCCACGGTGCAGGCGGCTCATCACCGTACCGATCGGGATGTCGAGGATCTCGGCGATCTCCTTGTACGAGAAGCCCTCGACGTCGGCGAGCAGCACGGCCATGCGGAACCCCTCCGGGAGGGACTCGACGGCCGCCTTCACCTCCGCCTCCGAGAACATGTCCATGAGCTCGTCCTCGGCCGACCGCCCGGCTCGGGCCGCCTCGAGCCCGCCGAGGCGGTTGTAGAGGTACAGGTCCTCGACGTCGTCGAGGTCCGACTCGTCAGGACGGCGCTGCTTGGCCCGGTAGGCGTTGATGTAGGTGTTGGTGAGGATCCGGTACAGCCACGCCTTGAGGTTCGTGCCCTCCTGGAACCCGCCGAAGCCCCGGTAGGCGCGCAGGTACGTCTCCTGGACGAGGTCCTCCGCGTCGGCGGCGTTGCGGGTCATGCGCAGCGCCGCCGAGTAGAGGGAGCCCATGTGCTCCATGGCGAGCTCGGCGAAGCGTGACTGGTCGGCCACGGGACGACCCTACCCACCAGCGGCGCCGAGCACGCCGTCGGGGGCCCTCCGCCGTCAGGCCCGGGGGCCGGCGGCGGGCGGGGGGCCGTCCCCGCCGGCGGCGCGGACCTGAGGGTTGCGGCGCAGGGCGTGGAAGGCCAGCTGCTCGACGACGTGGGACGGGTCGAAGGGCTTCGTGACGTACAGGTCGGCGCCCAGGCGGGTGCCCCGGCGGATGTCCGACGGCCCGGACCGAGCGGTCAGGACGATGACCGCCATGCGGGCGCCGTGGTCGGTGCGGCGCAGCTCGCCGAGGGCGGTGAACCCGTCCATGACCGGCATCATCAGGTCGAGGATGACGCCGTGGGGGCGCTCGAGGGCGGCGACGTCCAGGGCCTCCTGGCCGTCAGCGGCCTCGAGGACCTGCCAGCCGTCGAGCTCCAGCACGATGCGCAGCAGCTCGCGGATGGCCGGGTCGTCGTCGACGACCAGCGCTCGCAGCCCCTGCCCCGGGAGGTCGGTCACCGCCGCAACCTACACCTCGGCCCGGGCGCGGGAGCGGCCGCCCGGAGGCGGCCGCAACGTGGAGCCGGAGAGGGGAATCGAACCCCTGACCCTTTCATTACGAGTGAAATGCTCTGCCGACTGAGCTACTCCGGCGGGGTCACCGAGCATAGCGAAGCACCCCTCGCGGCTCGCAGTCGGAACCGGGGCCCGACGGGCCCGCGGCGGTCACAGCGGGGGGAGTCGGGCGAAGAGCGCCTGGAGGAGCAGCGACTCGTTCGGGAACCGGTCGAGCGTCAGGGCTGCCTCGTCGATACGGCGGAGCCCGGCCACGAGCGCCTGCGGGTCCCGCGCCGTCGGGAGGGCGTCGCGGTAGACGCCGGCGAGGGTGGCGAGCGCGAGGCGCAGCTCGGCGTTGCGGTGCCGCCGCACCTCCCGCTTGTGGCGGTCCTCGAGCTCCTTCTTGCCGCTCCCCCGCTGGCCGTACCGCTCGATCTGCTCGTCCATCTCCACGGCCTCGGCGGCGTGGCGGGCGTCGATGACGCCCTGGGTGTCGTCGATCATCGCGACGAGCTCCAGGGCCAGCGCGGCGGCCCGGGCGCCGGTGCCATCGAGGCGGCGGGGCATCGCCCGCAGGGCCTCGATCCGCACGGCGAAGCGCTCGTCGCCGGCCAGGAGGCGAGCCCGGTCGAGGTCGCCGGCCGCGGCGGTGGCGACCAGCTCGGCGGCCGCGGGGTCCACGCCCTCGTCCACGAGGCGCTGCACCAGGGCCTGGGTGGGGACCGGGCCGAAGTCGATGCGGACCGCCCGCGATGCGATCGTCACGAGCTCGGGGGGCACGTCCTCGGCGAGGATGACGAAGAACGTCGACGGCGGCGGCTCCTCGATGTACTTGAGCAGGATCGCCCCGAACCTGTCGATGAGGTGGAAGTCCTCGAGGACGAGGACCTTGCGGGCGCCCTCGGCGGGGCTGAGCGCGGCCGTCTTCACGATCTCCCGGGCGGCGTCCGCGTTCACGCGCCCCTGGGCGGTGGTGGGCTCCACCACCCGCAGGTCCGGGTGCACCTCCCGCAGCGCGAGCTCGACGTGGCGGACAGCCTCGTCGCCCTCGCTCCCCGCGGACAGCAGCCGGGCGGCGAAGCCGCGGGCGGCGGCTCGCTTGCCCACGCCGGGCGGGCCGACGAACAGGTAGGCGTGCACCGGGTTCCGGGCGGCGGCCTCGAGCTGGGCGATCGCGTCGGACTGGCCGACGACGTCGGCCCACACGTCGAGGTCGCTCGTCGCCTTCGTCATGCCCGCATCATCGCACTCGGGCCCGCCGGGACCGCCCGGGTGCTCACCCGAGGTCGGGGAAGCGCATCTGCACGACCTGCCAGACCCGCTCCGCCACCTCGTCCTCGGTGCCCACGCCGTCGACGACGACCCACCGCTCCGGGTCGTCGATGGCCTGCTGGAGGAACCCGTCATGGACGCGGCGGTGGAAGGCCGCGCCGGCCGCCTCGAGCCGGTCCCGGGCGCCGCCGGTCCGCTCGAGGGAGACGGCGGCCGGCACCTGGAGGAGCACGACGAGGTCGGGCTGGAGGCCCTGGGTGGCCCACGCGGAGAGGGCGGCCACCTCACCCGGGGGGAGCTGGCGCCCGTAGCCCTGGTAGGCGATCGACGAGCCGGTGTAGCGGTCGGTCACGACGGTGCGGCCGAGCTCGAGGGCGGGGCGGACGAGCTCGGCCACGTGCTGGGCCCGGTCGGCGGCCATGAGGAGCGCCTCGGCTCGGGGGGTGATGTCGAAGCTGGCGTCGAGCAGGACGGCGCGGATGGACTCGCCGAGCGGCGTGTCCCCCGGCTCGTGGGTGAGGACGGCGTCGATCCGGCGGGCCAGGCGGGCGGCCTGCGTCGACTTCCCGGACCCCTCGCCGCCCTCGAACGCGATGAACCGCCCGGTCACGGGGCGCTCCCCTCGTCGGTCGGGCGCACCGGGTGGTCGTGGCTCTGCTTCACGTCCGCCATGGGGCGGGTCACGTCCGACATGAGGTCCTGGAGGCGGTCGGGGTCGTGGGCGCGGGCCGGCTGACCGGCTCGGAGGGCCATCACCGCGAGGAAGCCGGCGCCGACGATGATGGCGCCGGCCAGCCACAGGGTGAGGCGCACGCCGGGCACGTAGAGCTCGGCGCCGAGGAACGACAGGTTGCGGTCGACGACGCTCTCGCTCAGCCGGTCGAGCAGGTTCGAGAGGAACGGCCCGACGGCGAAGGCGACGAGCACGCACATCCGCACGAGGGTGTAGAGGGCGCTGAAGATGCGGCCCCGCAGGTCGTCGTCGACGCTCTCGTGCAGGAGCGTGAAGCCGAGCACGTACACCGACCCCGCGCAGACGCCCATGATCATCACGAAGAAGGCGGCCAGCGGGAACTCCGACATCGACGCCGCGGTGATGAGCGACGCCCCGGCCACGATGACCGAGCCGGCGAACACCCGCTCCTTCGGGAGGCGGCGCTGGAAGACCGACAGCAGGAGCACGCCGACGGCCACGCCGCAGCCGAGGAAGAAGATGAAGAGGCCGAACCCGGCGGTGCCGGCGTCGAGCACCCGCTCGGAGAAGACCGGCCCGAGCGGCACGAGCATGCCGCCGCCGACGAGCCCGGTGGCGAGGCCCACGTTCACGGCTCGCACCACCGGGTTGATGAAGATGTACTGCCAGCCCTCCTTCAGCTCGTGGAAGGCCTGGCCGAAGTCGATGCGCCGGCCGTTCGAGTCCCGGCGCCGCTCCTGGGCGGGCAGCTGGAGGCGCCAGATCATCGCGGCGGAGATGAGGAAGGTCGCCGCGTTCACGTAGAAGGCGACGCCCTCCTGGTTGGTGCGCAGCGGCTCCAGCGCGTCGATCTCGCCGAGCCACCGGGAGACGCCGGCGAGGAGCGAGAAGAGGCCCGCGGCGAGCGGCATCGTCCCGTACGCGGCGACGATCGACAGCGAGTTGGCGGTGGTCAGGTGGTCGGCCGGGACGATGTTCGGGACCGAGGCCTCCTTGGCCGGGGTCCACAGCAGCGTGAGGCACTCGAGCACGAGCGAGGCCACCACCAGCCCGGCGATGCTGTCGACGAACGGCAGCGAGGCCAGGACCGCGGCCCGACCGACGTTGCAGTACACCATCACCTTCTTGCGGTCGAAGCGGTCGGCCACGACCCCCGACGCGGCCCCGAGGAAGAACCCGGGGACGATGCGGGCGGACATGACGAGGCCGACGGACGCCTCCTCGCCCATGCGGGCGGCGAGGGCGGCGATGGCGAGGAACCCGAGCCAGTCGCCGATCGACGACAGGACCTGGGTGATCCAGAGCGTGAAGAACTGCTCGGACCCGAACAGGCGCAGGCGCATGCTCCGCCGGTCGTCGCCGGCGTCGGCTGCCTCCGTCGACGGCGCGTCCTCGGGGGCGGGCGTGGACGCCGGCTGTGGCTCCGCCATCGGGTCCAACCTAGAGCGCGGCCGGGTCGGTGCCCGGCGTCGCGCCCTCAGCCATCGGCGTCGTCGGCGCCAGCAGCCGCGCCATCCGCGCCGCTGCCCGCGTCCGTCTCCCCTGCCCTCCCGGTCGTGCTCGCCTTCGCCGACGCCTTCTTCGTCGCCTTCTTGGCCGCCCCGGCCTTCGTCGCCTTCTTGGCCGCCGTCTTCTTGGCCGGCGCCTTCTTCGCTGCGGCCTTCTTCCGGCCGCGCTTCGCCGGACCGGCCTCACGGCGGATCTGGAGCAGCTCGGCCGCCCGCTCGATGGTGATCCCCTCGACGGTGTCGCCCTTGCGCAGCGACGCGTTCGTCTCCCCGTCGGTGACGTAGGGGCCGAAGCGCCCGTCCTTGACCACCACGGGCTTGCCCGAGACGGGGTCGTCGCCCAGCTCCTTGAGCGGCGGGGCCGGCGCAGCGCGACGACGGCCGAACGTCTTGGGCTGGGCGAGGACCTGCACGGCCTCCTCGAGGGAGATCGTGAGGAGCTTCTCCTCGCTGTCGAGGCTGCGGGTCTCGTCCTTCCAGCTGAGGTAGGGGCCGTAGCGACCGTTCTGGGCGACGATCTCGCCGCCCTCGGGGTGCTCCCCGACGACACGGGGCAGCGACAGCAGCTGGAGCGCCTCCTCGAGCGTGATCGTGCTCAGCGTCATCGTCTGGAAGAGCGAGGCCATCTTCGGCTTCTCCATCCCCTCCGGCAGGTTCTCGGGGTCACCGAGCTGCACGTAGGGGCCGAAGCGGCCCTGCTTGGCGTACACCGGGAGCCCCGTGGCGGGGTCCGTGCCGATGGGCTCCCCGCCCTTGGGGGCGGAGAGGAGCTCGAGGGCCTTCTCCACGGTGAGCTCGTCAAGGGGCAGGTCCGCGGGGACCGAGGCGGTGTCCTCGCCCCGCCGCACGTACGGGCCGTACCGGCCGTTGCGCACGACGATGGGCTCGCCGGACTCGTCCACCCCGAGGGGAATCGTGTTGATGGCCTCGGCGTCGGCCTCCTCGAGGGCCTTCGCCTTCAGCTCGACGAGACCGGGCTGGCCGTTGCCGAACCAGAACTTCCGCAGCCACGGCACCCGCTGCTGGCGGCCGCCGGCGATGTCGTCGAGGTCCGCCTCCATGCGGGCGGTGAACTCGTAGTCGACGAGGTGGGAGAAGTGGCGCTCGAGCAGCGCGACCACGGCGAACGCGTCGGTGGTGGGGACGAGGGCCTGGCCCTTCTTCCACACGTAGTCGCGGTCCTGGATCGTCTGCATGATCGAGGCGTAGGTCGACGGGCGGCCGATGCCGAGCTCCTCGAGGCGCTTCACGAGGGTGGCCTCGGTGTACCGGGGCGGCGGCTGCGTGGTGTGGCCCTCGGCCGACACCTCCGGGTTCGGCAGCGCCTGCCCCTCGGTGAGCTGCGGGAGCTTGGCGGTCTCGTCGCCGGCGTCGCTGGCGTCGTCGTCGCCGCCGTAGCCGTAGACGGCCTGCCAGCCCGGGAAGGTGATCGTGCGCCCGGACGCCGTCCACTCCGTGGCCACGCCGTCGGTCGTGGTGGCCCCGATGCGGGCGGTGACCGTGTGCCCCCGCGCGTCGGGCATCTGGCTGGCGAGCGTGCGCTGCCAGATGAGCTCGTAGACCCGGAGCTGGTCGCCGCGCAGCTCGCCCCGCAGCTGGTCGGGGCTGCGCCAGGTGTCGCCGGCCGGGCGGATGGCCTCGTGGGCCTCCTGGGCGTTCTTCGCCTTCTTCGTGTAGTGGCGGGGCGCGTCCGGCAGGTACTCCCGGCCGAACTGCCGCTCGATCACCTGGCGGGCCGCGGTGAGCGCCGTGTCCGACAGCGTGGTGCTGTCGGTTCGCATGTAGGTGATGTAGCCGGCCTCGTAGAGCCCCTGGGCGACGCTCATGACCTGGCGGGCGCTCATGCGCAGGCGGCTGCCGGCCACCTGCTGCAGCGTGGAGGTGATGAACGGCGGCTTCGGCCGGGAGGCGTAGGGCTTCGTCTCGACGCTCGTGACGGTGAACGCCTGGCCGGCGAGCCGGTCCCGGAGGCTGGCGGCGGCCGACTCGTCGAGGACGGCCACGTCGGCGCGCTTGGGCTGGCCGTCGCTGTCGAAGTCGCGGCTGCCGGCCACCCGATGACCGTCCACCGTGGCGAGCGCCGCGGTGAACGACGGGTCGGTCGGGAAGGCGGCGGCGAGGTCCCAGTAGGAGGCGGCCCGGAAGGCCATGCGCTCCCGCTCCCGCTCGACGACGAGGCGGACGGCGGGCGACTGCACGCGCCCGGCGGAGAGGCCCTGGCGGATCTTGCGCCAGCAGACCTCGGAGACGGGGTAGCCGTAGAGGCGGTCGATGATGCGCCGGCTCTCCTGCGCGTCGACCAGGCCGTGGTCGAGGTCCCGGGAGTTCTCGATGGCGGCCTCGATGGCGGACCGGGTGATCTCGTGGAACACCATCCGCCGCACCGGCTGCTTCGGCTTCAGGACCTCGAGGAGGTGCCAGGAGATGGCCTCGCCCTCGCGGTCCTCATCGGTGGCGAGCAGGAGCTCGTCGGCGTCCTTCAGCGCCCGCTTCAGCCGGGCGATCGTGTCCTTCTTGCTCGCGTGCACCTCGTAGGTGACGGCGAAGTCGTGCTCGGGATCGACGTTCAGGCCCTTGGCCGGCAGGTCGCGGATGTGTCCCATCGAGGAGTCCACGACGTAGTCCTTGCCGAGGAACCCGCCGATGGTTCGCGCCTTCGCGGGCGACTCGACGATCACGAGGTACTTGGGCATACGGCGCAACATTGACGTGCCGCCCTCGGAGGTTGTCAAACGCCATGGCCGTCGGACGGGCTCCGGGACCGGCCTCCGGCCGGGTCCCGACGCCGGCTCAGGCGGGGGCCAGGCGGACCGTCAGGGGCTGCTCGACGAGCGTCTCGACGACCTCCCACCCCTGGCCGCTGAGGCGCTCCAGGTCGGCCAGGCAGTCGCGGAGCGGGACGGCGAGGCAGGCCATGCGCAGCTCGCCGGGCGGGGTGCTCCGGGCGACCCGCCGGATGTCGGCTCGCAGCGGGTCGGAGCGGTAGGTGACCCCCAGGGCGTCGTCGCCGCGGTCGCGGGCCACGAGCACGACGGGCCACACGTTCCAGTAGCTGCCGGCCACGAGCTGGACGTCCTCGGCGATCACGAGGTCGGCCACCGGCGCCGCGGCCTCGAGGGCGGCGGGCGGGTGCAGCGCCACGAGCTGGCGGGCCGAGATCCCGGCGAGCGCGGCCAGCGCCACGGCGAGCACCGCCCCGGCGCGCGGTCGGGCGCTCGCCCGGCCCGCGAGCCGGTCGCCGGCGACGGCGAGGAGCTCGAGGGCGGCCCCCACGAGCACCAGGGCGACCACGACGTAGACGGGGAAGAAGTAGCGGCTGCCATGGGCGTTCGCGGCCACCCAGGGGTTCCCGGCGAAGAGCAGCGTCCACCCCAGCGCGAAGGCCGGGGCGACGACGTAGGTGAGGCGCAGGCGGGCCGGGAGGGCGGCGCGGCGCAGCAGGAGCACCGCGACGGCACCGACGAGGAGGAGGGCGAGCGCGTCGGCCCGCACGCTGATGCGCAGCTCGCGCAGGACCTCCGGCAGACCGTCGACCAGGGTCCGGGGGGAGAAGCCGTTGTACGCCTCCGCGCGGTCCTCGCCCTGGCCGAACGCGGCGGCGCAGGCGGTGCTCACCGCGAGCGCCACCCCGCCGAGGAGGAGCGACTCGAGGGTGCGCCGCCGGCGCTGCCCCTCGTCGTCGCACAGCAGCCACCCCGCCGGGGCGACGAGCGCCCAGGACGGGTTCACCACCACGGCGGCGAGTGCGAGCAGCGCCCCCGCGGCGCGCCGGCCCCGCTGGTCGGCGACGAACCAGCGCAGGCCGAGGAGGGCGAGCGCGAGGGTGAGGCCGTGCTGCTGTTCCACGAGCAGCCGGTAGCCGGGGATGCCCCGCAGGACGCCCAGGAGCGCGAGCCCGCTCGCCCCCGTGGCGGCGGCGAGCACGGGACCGGACAGGCGGCGGCCGGTCACGTGCAGGTGGAACCAGCCCAGCTGGGCGATGACGGCGAAGGTGCCGGCGGTGACTGCGGCGGCCTGGACGTAGAAGCTGGCCAGCACGTCCCGCACCGGCCAGGCGAGCAGCGGCACGAGGTTCGCCAGCCGGTCCTGGCCCCAGTAGTAGAAGGTCAGGCGCTCCGTGGACATGAGCGCCGGCAGCAGGGCGTCCGAGCTCGCCCAGTCGACGAGCTCGGCGAGCGCCAGCAGCGTGAGCGCCGCGACCGCGCCGGCCGGGAAGAGGAGCCAGCGCCGCCCGGGCGCGCCGGAGCCCGGGTCCCCCCCGGGGTCCCCGGGCTCCTGGTCGTGGTCTCGATCGTCGCCCTGCACGGCCGAAGCCTCGCAGGTGCGACGGGGTGGGTCAGACCTTGAGGAGGATGGCGTCGCCCTGACCGCCACCACCGCAGAGGGCGGCGGCGCCGAGCCCGCCGCCGCGGCGGCCGAGCTCCAGCAGGAGGGTGAGGGCCACGCGGGTGCCGGACATGCCGACCGGGTGGCCGAGGGCGATCGCCCCACCGTTGACGTTGGTGATCTCGTCGGTGATGCCGAGGTCGCGCATCGAGGCGAGGCCGACGGCGGCGAAGGCCTCGTTGAGCTCGAACAGCGACACGTCGGTGACCTTCTTGCCGACCTTCTCGAGGGCGGAGAGGATCGCCCGCGACGGCTGGGTGAGCAGCGACGGGTCGGGGCCGGCCACCTGGCCGTAGGAGACGATCTCGCCGAGGGGCTGGACGCCGAGCTTCTCGGCGGCGGCCTTCGAGGCGACGACCACGGCGGCGGCGCCGTCGGAGATCTGCGACGCGTTGCCGGCGGTGATGTTGCCGGCCTTGTCGAAGGCGGGGCGGAGGGCGGCGAGCGACTCGAGGGTGGTCTCGGGGCGCACGCCCTCGTCGGTGTCGAAGATCACCGGGTCGCCCTTGCGCTGGGGGATCTCGACCTTGACGATCTCGTTGTCGAAGAGGCCGTCCTTGGCCGCCCGGGCGGCCCGCTCGTGCGACTTCGCGGCGAGCTCGTCCTGCTCCTCGCGGGAGAGGTTGGCCGAGGCGGCGTACTTCTCGGTGCCGGCGCCCATCGCGCACTGGTCGAAGGCGCAGAAGAGGCCGTCGTACATCATCGAGTCGACGACGGACTGATCACCGAGGCGGTAGCCCTGGCGGGCGCCCGGCAGGAGGTACGGGGCCTGGGTCATCGACTCCATGCCGCCGGCGACGACGATGTCGGCCTCACCGGACTGGATGAGCTGGTCCGCCAGGTAGATCGAGTTGAGGCCGGACAGGCACACCTTGTTGATCGTGGTGGCCGGCACGGTCATCGGGATGCCGCCGTTCACCGCGGCCTGGCGGGCCGTGATCTGGCCGGCGCCGGCCTGGAGCACCTGGCCCATGAAGACGTAGTCGACCTGCTCGCCGGAGAGGCCCGCCCGGGCGAGGGCCTCCTTGATGGCCAGGCCGCCGAGATCGGTGGCGGCGAACCCCGCCAGCGCACCGGACAGCTTGCCGATCGGCGTGCGGGCACCGGACAGGATGACGGAACCAGCCATTGAGCTTCCCCCAAAGGTCGTCGTAGTGGTTACCCAAGGGTAGGCAGCGCCCGGAGGAAGCGGCCAGACGACGCAAGCCGGGCGCGCCCGCCCCCGCCGCCGCGGCCCAACCGGCTTGGAGGCCCCGGCGGCCGGTCGGTACCATCAGACCTCCCTGCACGGGCCAACGACGTCCCACCGCAGGAGCTCTGGACCACCCCACCGATCCACCGCTCCCGGAGATGGACGTTCGAATGCCTCATCTGCCTGCCCGTCCCGCCGCTGGTCTGCCCGCGAAGCAGGGCCTCTACGACCCGGCCTTCGAGCACGATGCGTGCGGCGTCGCCTTCGTCGTCGACATGCACGGCCGCCGCTCCCACGAGATGGTGCAGCTCGGCCTCCAGTCGCTGTGCAACCTCGACCACCGCGGCGCCACCAACGCCGAGCCGAACGTGGGCGACGGGGCCGGCATCCTCATCCAGGTCCCCGACGCCTTCCTCCGCGAGGTCGCGGGCGTCGAGCTGCCGCCGGCCGGTGAGTACGCCACCGGCATCGGCTTCCTCCCCCGCACCGAGGAGGGCCGTCAGGCCGCGAAGGCCGGCATCGAGAAGATCGCCGCCGCCGAGGGCCTCCGGGTGCTCGGCTGGCGCGAGGTCCCGGTCGACGACTCGATGATCGGCTCGCAGGCCAAGGACGCCGAGCCGCACTTCGAGCAGGTCTTCGTCACCGTCGCCGAGGGCCAGCCCGCCCGCTCCGGCATCGAGCTCGACCGGAAGTGCTTCGTGCTCCGCAAGCGGGCCGAGCACGAGCTCGAGCACGACGGCGAGCGCGTCTACTTCCCGAGCCTCTCGGCCCGGACCCTCGTGTACAAGGGCATGCTCATCTCCGACCAGGTCGGCGAGTTCTTCCTCGACCTGCAGGACGAGCGGGTCGACTCCTGCCTCGCCCTCGTGCACAGCCGCTTCTCCACGAACACCTTCCCGTCGTGGCCGCTCGCCCACCCGTACCGCCTCGTCGCCCACAACGGCGAGATCAACACGGTCATGGGCAACGAGAACTGGATGCGGGCCCGCGAGGCGCTGCTCCGGTCCGACCTGATCGAGGGCCTGGAGCGGGCCTTCCCGATCTGCACCCCCGGCGGCTCGGACACCGCCCGCTTCGACGAGGTGCTCGAGCTCCTGCACCTCGGCGGCTACTCGCTCCCCCACGCCGTCCTGATGATGATCCCGGAGGCCTGGGAGAACCACGAGTCGATGCCCGACTGGAAGCGGGACTTCTACCGCTTCCACGCCTCGCTCATGGAGGCGTGGGACGGCCCCGCCTCGATCGCCTTCACCGACGGCACCGTGATCGGCGCCGTCCTCGACCGCAACGGCCTGCGCCCCTCGCGCTTCTGGGTCACCGAGGACGGCCTCGTCGTCATGGCCTCGGAGGTCGGCGTGCTGCCGATCGACCCGGCAACGGTCGTGCAGAAGGGCCGGCTCCAGCCGGGCCGCATGTTCCTCGTCGACACCTCCCAGGGCCGCATCGTCGACGACGACGAGATCAAGGAGGCGCTCGCCATGCAGCGCCCCTACGGCGAGTGGCTCCACGCCGGGCTGCTGCACCTGAACGACCTGCCCTCGCGCGACTTCCTCACCCCGCAGCACGCCTCGGTCGTCCGCCACCAGCGCACCTTCGGGTACACGACCGAGGAGCTGAAGATCCTCCTCGGCCCCATGGCCCGCACCGGCGCCGAGCCGATCGGCTCGATGGGCACCGACACGCCGGTGGCCGTGCTGTCAGACCGGTCCCGCCTGCTCTTCGACTACTTCCAGCAGCTGTTCGCCCAGGTGACGAACCCGCCGCTCGACGCCATCCGCGAGGAGCTCGTCACCTCGATGGCATCCACCCTCGGCCCCGAGGGCAACCTGCTCGCCCCCGGCCCGAGCTCGTGCCGGCAGATCGTCCTGCCGTACCCGATCCTCACCAACGCCGAGCTGGCCAAGCTGCTCTACATCAACGACGACGGCGACATGCCCGGCTTCAAGCCGTTCGCCATCGACGGCCTGTACCCGGTGGCCGAGGGCGGCGAGGGCATGCGCCGAGCCATCGAGGACGTCCGGACCAAGGTCAGCCAGGCCATCGCCGACGGGGCCAAGCTCATCATCCTCTCGGACCGCTACTCGAACGAGGAGCTGGCGCCGATCCCGTCGCTGCTGCTCACCGCGGCCGTCCACCACCACCTGATCCGCGAGAAGACCCGCACCCAGGTCGGTCTCGTGGTCGAGTGCGGTGACGCCCGCGAGGTGCACCACATGGCGCTGCTGCTCGGGTTCGGCGCCGCCGCGATCAACCCGTACCTCGCCTTCGAGTCGATCGAGGACCTCATCGACCAGGGCGTCATCACCGGCGTCAGCAAGGCCCAGGCCGTCAAGAACTACGTGAAGGCCTGCACCAAGGGCGTCCTCAAGATCATGTCCAAGATGGGCATCTCGACGGTCGCCTCGTACACGGGCGCCCAGGTCTTCGAGGCCATCGGCCTCTCCGCCGACCTCGTCGACGAGTACTTCACGGGCACGACGAGCCGCATCGGCGGCGTCGGCCTCGACGAGATCGCCGAGGAGGTGGCCATCCGCCACCGCTTCGCCCACCTCGACAACCCGACCGAGGCCGCCCACCGCGACCTGTGGGCCGGCGGCGAGTACCAGTGGCGCCGCGAGGGCGAGCACCACCTCTTCAACCCGGAGACGGTGTTCAAGCTGCAGCACGCCACCCGGACGAAGCGCTACGAGATCTTCAAGGAGTACACGAGCCGCGTCGACGACCAGTCGAAGAGGCTGGCCACCCTCCGCGGCCTGTTCGAGCTCCGCTACGGCGCCCGCGAGCCGGTGCCGATCGAGGAGGTCGAGCCGGTCAGCGAGATCGTGAAGCGCTTCTCGACGGGCGCGATGAGCTACGGCTCGATCTCGGCCGAGGCCCACGAGACCCTCGCCATCGCCATGAACCGGATCGGCGGCAAGTCGAACACCGGCGAGGGCGGCGAGGACCCCGAGCGCCTCTACGACCCCGAGCGCCGCAGCTCGATCAAGCAGGTGGCCTCGGGCCGCTTCGGCGTCACGTCCGAGTACCTGACGAACGCCGACGACATCCAGATCAAGATGGCCCAGGGCGCGAAGCCCGGCGAGGGCGGCCAGCTGCCGGGCAGCAAGGTCTACCCGTGGGTGGCCAAGACCCGGCACTCCACCCCGGGCGTCGGTCTGATCTCCCCGCCGCCGCACCACGACATCTACTCGATCGAGGATCTGAAGCAACTGATCCACGACCTGAAGAACGCCAACCCCGAGGCCCGCATCCACGTGAAGCTGGTCGCCGAGGTCGGCGTGGGCACGGTCGCCGCCGGCGTGTCGAAGGCCAAGGCGGACGTCGTCCTCATCTCCGGTCACGACGGCGGCACCGGCGCCTCGCCGCTCAACTCCCTGAAGCACGCCGGCGCCCCGTGGGAGCTCGGCCTGGCCGAGACCCAGCAGACGCTGCTGCTGAACGGCCTGCGCGACCGCATCGTCGTCCAGACCGACGGCCAGATGAAGACCGGCCGCGACGTCGTCATCGCCGCGCTGCTCGGGGCCGAGGAGTTCGGCTTCGCCACGGCCCCGCTCGTGGTGTCGGGCTGCATCATGATGCGGGTCTGCCACCTCGACACCTGCCCGGTCGGCGTGGCCACGCAGAACCCCGAGCTGCGGGCCCGCTTCAGCGGCAAGCCCGAGTTCGTGGAGACCTTCTTCGAGTACATCGCCGAGGAGGTCCGCGAGCACCTGGCCGCCCTCGGGTTCCGCTCGCTCGACGAGGCCATCGGCCACGTCGAGATGATCGACACCCGCAAGGCGGTCGACCACTGGAAGGCCAAGGGCCTCGACCTGTCCCCGATCCTCCACCAGCCGGAGAGCCCCTTCGAGCAGGACCTGCGCTGCACCGGCACCCAGGACCACGGCCTGGACAAGGCCCTCGACCAGGAGCTCATCCGCCAGGCCGCCCCGGCCCTCGAGTCGGGCGAGCGGGTCGAGATCGAGCTGCCGATCCGCAACGTGAACCGGACGGTCGGCACGCTGCTCGGCCACGAGGTGACCAAGCGGTACCGGGGCGCCGGGCTGCCCGACGACACGATCCACGTGCACTTCACCGGCTCGGCCGGCCAGAGCTTCGGCGCCTTCGTGCCCCGGGGCATCACCCTCGACCTCGAGGGCGACGCCAACGACTACGTCGGCAAGGGCCTCTCCGGTGGCCGCATCATCGTGCGCCCGCCGGCCGACTCGCACCCGAGCTTCGTCCCCGAGGACAACGTCATCGCCGGCAACGTGATGCTCTACGGCGCCACCGGCGGCGAGGCCTTCGTCCGCGGCAAGGTCGGCGAGCGGTTCTGCGTCCGGAACTCCGGCGCCACCGCCGTCGTCGAGGGCGTCGGCGACCACGGCTGCGAGTACATGACCGGCGGTCGCGCCATCGTGCTCGGCCCCACCGGCCGGAACTTCGGCGCCGGCATGTCCGGCGGCATCGCCTTCGTCTACGACCCGGACGACACGTTCTTCCGTCGGGTCAACGGCGAGATGGTCGACCTCGACCCGGTGGAGCCGGAGGACGCCGACTGGCTGCGCGACACGGTGCGCGCCCATGCCGAGGCCACGGGCTCCACCGTGGCCGCCCGGCTGCTCGAGCGGTGGCACACCGAGGTCCGCCGCTTCAAGAAGGTCATGCCTCGGGACTACAAGCGGGTCCTCGAAGCGGCCCGCATCGCCGAGGAGACCGGTCAGAACGTCGACGAGGCCATCATGGCCGCCGCGCATGGATAGGGATCCGATGGCGAAGCGGAGCTCCGCCATCGGGCTTCCGGGGTGCGCCTGGCGGCGCGCTGCGGACTCGTCGCTCCGGGGTCGGCGGAGCCGCCCCTCCGCACGGTGGGGGGCTCCGGCAGGAGCCTCTGCCCCCCACGCCCCCCGCCGGATCGGCGCGCTGCCCGTCGGTGGCGCTGCCCGCACGATCGCAGAGGTTTCGAGTCATGGGTGATGTGAAGGGCTTCCTGAAGCACGGGCGCAAGGTGCCCACCCGGCGTCCGGTGCCGGTGCGGCTGCTCGACTGGAAGGAGGTGTACGAGCCGTTCCCGCGGGACGAGCTGCAGACGCAGGCGTCGCGCTGCATGGACTGCGGCATCCCCTTCTGCAACAACGGCTGCCCGCTGGGCAACCTGATCCCGGACTGGAACGACCTCGTGTACCGGGAGCGCTGGAAGGACGCCATCGAGCGGCTCCACGCCACCAACAACTTCCCGGAGTTCACCGGCCGCCTCTGCCCCGCCCCCTGCGAGGGCGCCTGCGTGCTCGGCATCAACCAGGACCCGGTGACGATCAAGCAGGTCGAGGTCGAGATCATCGAGAAGGCGTGGGAGGAGGGCTGGGTCGCCCCGGTCCTGCCCGCCGTCAAGACCGGCAAGAAGGTCGCGGTCGTGGGCTCCGGCCCGGCCGGCCTGGCCGCCGCGCAGCAGCTGACCCGCGCCGGGCACGACGTCGTCGTGTTCGAGCGGGCCGACCGCATCGGCGGGCTGCTCCGCTACGGCATCCCCGAGTTCAAGATGGAGAAGCGCTTCATCGACCGCCGGCTCGAGCAGATGGCGGCCGAGGGCACGGAGTTCCGCACGAACGTGAACGTCGGCGTCGACATCACCGCCGACGAGCTGCGCGAGCAGTTCGACGCGATCGTGCTGGCCGGCGGGGCCACGAAGTGGCGGGACCTGCCCGTCCCCGGCCGGGACCTGAACGGCATCCACCAAGCGATGGAGTTCCTCCCCTGGGCGAACCGGGCGCAGCACGGCGACCTGCCGGTCGACGAGGTGCCGATCCACGCCGGCGGCAAGGACGTCGTCATCATCGGCGGCGGCGACACCGGTGCGGACTGCCTCGGCACCTCGCACCGCCACGGCGCCCGCTCCGTCACGCAGCTCGAGATCATGCCCCGCCCGGCCGACCACCGGACCGAGCGGGACCCGTGGCCGACCTACCCGATGGTCTACCGGGTGTCCTCGGCCCACGAGGAGGGCGGCGAGCGCCTCTACTCGATCAACACCGAGGCCTTCCTCGGCGACGAGGACGGCCACGTCCGGGCCCTCAAGGTCCACGACGTCGAGCTCGTCGACGGCCGCTTCCAGAAGGTGGAGGGCACCGACCGGGAGATCCCGGCGCAGCTCGTGCTCCTCGCCATGGGCTTCCTCGGTCCCGAGACCGAGGGCCTGCTCGAGCAGCTGGGCGTCGAGCTCGACCCGCGGACGAACGTCGCCCGCGACGACCGGTTCCAGTCGAGCGTCCCCGGCGTGTTCGTGGCCGGTGACATGGGCCGCGGCCAGAGCCTCATCGTGTGGGCCATCGCCGAGGGCCGCAGCTGCGCCGCCGAGGTGGACCGCTACCTCTCCGGCGACACCGCGCTCCCCCGGATCATCGACCCCACCGACCGCCCCCTGACCTGACCGACACGAGGTCTGTGCGCGATTCCGAGCCGCAGCGGCTCGAGAACGCGCACAGACCTCGTCAGGCCGGCTCGAGCTCCGTGAGGAGGCCGGCGCGGAGGTGCTCGAACTCGGGCAGGTCGCCGTCGAACACGAGCACGTAGGTCGTCGTCTCGCCGCCGGGGGCGATCACCTGGAGGGTCTGACCCTTGCACGGGCCCTCGTAGACCTCCAGGTACGCGTCGTTGGTGGCCTGGTCGAGCTCGTCCATGGTGGCGACCCACTCGTCGAGCACGCTGCAGACGAAGTCCGAGGAGACCACGCCGTCGTCGGGGTCGGACGGGTCGTCGTCGAGCGCGTCAGCGCCCTCGGCCACGAACGTGACGTACCGGCCCGAGCCGTCGACGCCGTCGGGCACCTCGATCTCGGCCAGGAGGTAGGTCACCTCCCCGGCGCTCGTCATCGCGCGGAGCTCCTCGTAGGGGGCGACCTCCGGGTGGTCGGCCGGGACGTCGAGGGTCACCGTGAGCACCGAGCCGTCCTCGAGCTCGCCGGTGTAGACGGCGCCGCCACCGCTGCCGCCGGCTCCGCCCTCCTCGGTCGTCGTGTCGTCCGCGCCGGAGTCGTCGTCACCGCCGCACGCTGCCGTCAGCAGCGCCAGCGCGACGAGCCCGGCCCCCATGGCCTGTCCGCATCGCACGGGCGACGACGCTACTGCGCCCACCGACGGCGCGGGCGGGATCACCCGCGGTGGCACCCGCCGCTCAGCGGGAGGCGGCGGCGCTGCTGCGGGCCTCGAGGCGGGCCCAGATGTCGTTGCACTCCTCGCACACCCGCTCGGGCAGCACCCGGGCCCGGATGAGGAGGGCGAACATCCAGCAGCCGAGGCAGAACCCGGCGAACGCCTCGAGCGAGGCGGCGACGACGAGGACGCCGAGCACGACCTGTGCGGCTCCGAAGGCGTCGAACCCGTAGGTGAGCACCGCAGCGGTGAGCGTGAAGGCGGCGCCGATGCCCTGGGCGAAGCGCTTGGGCGGGCCGGCCACGATGCGCTCCCGGAACGGGAGGGCGGGGGTCAGCACCCGGGTGGCGAGGAGCCCGAGCGGGCTGAGGCGGGGACCGCTCAGGACCCGGGTGACGAAGCCGTAGGCGAGGACGAGGGTCATCCAGCGCAGGTCGAGGGCGATCGTCGCCACGGCCATGAGGACGACGCCGGTCGCGACGATCCGGGCCGAGACCTCGTTGACGGTCTCGGGGAAGCCGATGAGCGAGCTGCGGGAGGACGGAGCCACACCGCCACGCTATCGGGAAACCAGACCTGTTGGGTCGGGTTTGGCCGGGGTCCGCGCGCGACCGTGCGCACGGACCCCGTCCGACAGGTCAGCCGAGCTCGGCGCGCCCCTTGGCCTCGATGTCGCGGACGGCGATGTGCAGCATCCGCTCCGACAGGGCCGGGTTCAGGCCGGCGAGGTCGTACAGCGCCTTGATGTAGGTCTCGGTGTACGAGTCCGAGATCACCGACGACGCGGTGCTGGCCAGGTGGCTCAGCGCGATGCGCAGCTTCTCGGCCTCGTCCTCACCGAGGGCGGAGCGGGCCTCGGCGTGGACGGCGTCGGTGATGAGGTGGAACATCGACAGCATCATCGGGTTCTGGACGCCGCGACGGATGTGGATCACGCCGACGAGGGCCATCCACGCGAAGTAGGAGTCGTCGAGCGGGCCGCCGACGGTCCGCTGCCACCAGCGGCGCAGGGTCTCCTCGCGCTGGGGCCGCTCACCCTCCTCGAACACGGCCGCGGTCGGCGCGTGCGCGAAGAGCGAGTCGTAGAAGAGGGCGATGAGCTGGTCCTCGAGGCCGGCGAGGAAGGCCTGGTTCCGGGTGATGACCTCCCGGTCCTCCGCGGTCAGGAGCGACTGCGGCAGGCAGTTGGCGATCACGGAGGCGGCCAGCTCGTGCAGCTGGTTGCTCATGGTGGTGGTTCCTTTCGGCCCGGTGGGGCGATGACGAGTGGACAGACGAGAGCGGGCGACAGCCCAGAGGGCTCGAGGGCCGGAGAACCCCCGGTGGGTCAGCGAGCGCGGCGGCTCAGAGGACCTTCGAGACGGCCGCGGCGGCGCGATTCACGTCGAGGAAGAGCAGGCCGAGCTTGGCGTCGGGCGAGGCCATCACCGAGACGACGGCCTCGTCGCCGGCGGAGGCCAGGAGCACGTAGCCCTCGGCGCCCTTGATCAGCACCTGGTCGAGCTCGCCGCGGCGCAGCTCGGCGGCGGTGCGCTCACCGAGGGACAGCATGGCGGCGGACATGGCGCCGACGCGGTCGTCGTCGAGGCCCTGCGGCAGCCGCGAGGCCATGATCAGGCCGTCCTTCGAGATGACCGCGGACGCCTGGATGTCCGCCGAGGAGCGGTTGAGCTCCTCGAGCGCACTGGTCAGGTGGTCTTCACGCATCGTCTGTTCCTTGCTCCTTGTGGTTGGGTCGCCCGCTGGGGGCGGTGGGATCGGGGCTCCTCGCCGCTCAGCCGTAGCGGCGGATGAGGAGCCAGATGAGCTGGGTGAAGCTGGGGTGGTGCATGCGGGGCAGGCCCCGCACCACGAGCACGAACCGGTGGCCGCCGATGTGGAGGGGCCAGCAGCCGACCCGGCTGGCGCCGACGCCGTCGACGAGCGCCCACGCCCCTGCACCGCCCCCCACGGCCTCGGCGAGGACGGCGGCGTGGCGCTCGTTCAGCGAGCCGATGTCCCCGCTCATCGCCGCCAGCCGGGTGGCGAGCGACGGCTCGAAGCCGTGGGACCAGAGCGGGAGGCCGTCGGTGTCCGCGAGCAGGACCTCGCCCTGGTCGGACAGGTCCTCGAGCATCCGGGGCACGAGCAGGTCCAGGTCTCCCTCCGGGGCCCGCTGCGCCTCGGCGACGCCCTCGATCAGGCCCTCGTCCTGCGCCGCGGCGAGCAGACCGAGGGCCGCCGGCAGGTCACCCGTGCCGGCCCAGCGGCAGACCGCTGTCTCGTCGAGCAGCGGGGTCGTCGGCTCGCGCAGCACGTTGAGGAGCAGCGCGGCGATCGGGTCGGGGTCCCGGCGAGCCGCGGCCCGGAACGCGCCGGCCGGCGTGGGCCGGACCGGCACCCGGGCGACGATCTCGAGGTCGGCTGGGTTCGCCGTGACGGCAGGCGGATGGGCGGCGGTCGGGGGCACGGGCATCAGACCAGGTCGGGGTCGAGGGTGGCGACGAGCGCCTCGATGAGGAGCGCGACGTCTTCCGGCGAGCGGGGGTCGATGGGCAGCACGGGGGCGACGACGCCCCGCTCGGCGAGCGCGCGGAGCAGCGGGCCGAGGTCGAACCCTGGGACGAGGTCCATGTGGGTGACGCCGACGGCGAGGGGCCGTCGGCCGAGGGCGTCGAAGGCGTCGACGAACCCGCCGAGCTGCCGGGCGGCGTCGGGCATCGTGGCGTCGACGAGGATGAGGATGCCGATGGCACCCTCGGCGAGGACCTCCCACATGAAGTCGAAGCGGTCCTGGCCCGGCGTGCCGTAGAGGTGCACCTCGGCGCCCTCGCCGAGGCGGACGAGCCCGAAGTCGAGGGCGACGGTCGTGCGGGGCTTGCGGAAGGCGGTCTCGTCCGTGGCCACCTCGTCGGTGGTGATCGGCTCGATGTCCGACACCGCGGTGATGGCCGTCGTCTTCCCGGCGCCGACCGGGCCGGTCACGACCAGCTTCAGGCGGACGCGCCCGTCCAGGTCGACGCTCATGCCCGACGCATCCGGCGGAGACGGCCGACGAGGTCGCGCAGCACCGGAGCCGACACCGGCGGGGCCGCGGTGCGGTCCGCGACCGGCTCGGCCCCGGCCCGCGGCACGAGGATGCCCGTGACCCAGGCCGCAGCGACGAACGACGCCCCCGCCGCCCGATCCGGCGCGCGGCTGAGGAGCGCGTCGAGCGTGGCCCCGCCGCCGTGGAGCAGCGACGCGAGGCGGGTGTCGCCCTCGAGGCGGGCGACGCGGGTCAGGTTCGGCCAGCGCCGCAGCACGAGCGGCTCCCCGGCGGGGACATCGTGGGGAACGCGGCCGCGGGCGGCGAGGACCGTCAGGTTCCAGAGCACGTCCTCGAGCGGCCACGAGCGGTTCGGGTCCAGACGGCGGCCGGCGGCGGGCACGAGCTCCACCACCCCCGGCGGGAGCGGGTCGGTGACCCACGGCGCGAGCTCGGCGTGCAGGTCGGGCTGCACGAGGTCGCCCGACACGACGAGGGAGCCGAAGGGCCCGCGCACGAGGACCGGGGCGATCGGCGGCGGCGTCGCGCCGGCGCGGGCGAGCAGGCCGATGAGGTGAGCCTCGGGGTCGAAGCGCTCCACCGTCGCGGTGGCCACCGGCGCGGCGACGCGCGCGGTGGCCAGCGGCGGCGCGGCCGGCGGGGGTGGCGGCGCGGTGGCGGGAGGGGCCGGCGGGGGAGGCGGCGTGGCGCCGGGCCAGGCCGCGTCGATCATCGTCGAGCGGGTCGGCTCGACGGGCTGGTCCGGCGCACCGTCGACCGGGAAGCGGGCGACCCGGGCACCGCTCGACCGCGGGGCGACGAGCCGCACCGCACCCGTCACCCCGTGCGATAGCACGGAGTGGACGGCGAGGGGCATCGGGTCCGACGCCTCGAGGCCGGTCGCCACCGCGTCCTGGAGCGCGTTGAGCCGCTCGTCGTCGAGCAGGTCGGCCGCCCAGAACGTCGCCCGGGAGCGGATCCCGGAGTTGGCCGGGCCGGTGGCGATGAAGAGGTCGACGAGCGCCCCGTAGGCGCCGTCCGCGTCGCGGGCCTCGATGCGCCGGTTCACCCGCTCGAGGTGCACGCGGATGTCCGTGTCGCCCGCAGCGACCAGGCGGGCGAGGCGGCGGTCGCGGTCGTCGTCGCCGACGTAGCGGTCGGCCTCGAAGGCGAGGGTCCCGGCCGCGGCACGCCCCGCTGGGCGCGCCGAGCGCACGCCACCTGCCTTCCGCTCCGCCACGAGTTCGCCCTGCACCTTGCCCGTCCTTGGTCCGCTTGCCGACCTGTGATCGGCCGCCCGGTGGGGCGCCTTTAGGCGAATCCCGGGCGCAGACGGGCGCGTCTGGGCCGCCTTGTCCCGCTCGTCCCGAGTGCACCCCGGAGCCGGGGCGCTGCGAAACCGCCGCCCGCTCGCGCGGTGGGGTCGGGGGCCGCGTCTGCGAGCCTGGGGGCATGGCCGACGACGTCTTCCCCGACCGCGACATGAGCCACCGGGACAAGATCCTCTTCATGCTCGAGCGCGAGGGCTGGGCGATGGACGCGGTCGGCCCGAGCGGCACCGAGGATGCGCCGATCCCCCGCTACGCGTGGACGATCGGCCTGGAGGACCGCTTCGGGTTCCCGGAGGTCGTCGTGTTCGGCCTGTCGCCCGTCGCCTGCCGGGGCCTGTTCGACCTCGTGGTCGACGCGCTGGCCGGCGGCACGCAGCTGCCCATCGGCCCGCCCTTCGTCGGTCTGCTCGACGGCGACCAGCCCTGCGCGCTGCTGCCGGTCGACACCGACGAGGCGGCCGGGATGTTCCCGTCGCTCCTCGAGCACCACGGCGTGACCCGGGGCGACGAGGCGCCGTTCCAGATGGTGCAGCTGGCGTGGCCCGACGGGAACGGCGCGCTGCCGTGGGAGGAGCGCTTCGCCCCCGAGCTCGCCCCCGTGCAGCTCCTCCTCGGCCTCCCGCCGCGGGCCTGAGCGACGGCGCGGTGGCCGTTCGGCCGCGCGCTCGCTAGATTCCTGACCAAGCCGATCAGAATTACGCCTTGGAGGGTTGGCCGTGTCCGCGACGCTCGTCCGTCACCATCTCGACCTCGTGCCGCTGACCGGCACCTTCGCCGCCGAGGTGGTCGGCCTCGACCTCCGCCAGCCGCTGGGCGAGCTCGCCACTGAGCTCTCGCGCGCCCTGGCCGAGCACAAGGTCCTCGTCTTCCGGGGTCAGCACCTCTCCCCCACCGAGCTCGTCGCCCTCGGCCGCCAGCTCGGCGAGCTGACCGACGCCCACCCGGTCCTCCCCCCGCTCGACGCCGAGCACCCCGAGGTGCTCGAGATCGACGCCATCCGCTCGCGGACCGATCCCCGCTACCGGGACGAGTACGAGAACGACACCTGGCACACCGACGTGTCCTTCAAGCCCGACCCGCCGCTCGGCTCGATCCTCTCCGGCGTCGTCATCCCGCCCTACGGCGGCGACACCGCCTTCGTCGACCTGCAGCACGCGTACGACACGCTCAGCGCGCCGATCCGCCGCCTCGTCGACGAGCTCGACGCCGAGCACGACGGCCGCCACGAGTTCGCCCGCTTCCTCGCCGAGCACCCCGAGGGTGGCCGCTGGAACGGCGAGCGCTTCACCGTCCTCGAGCCGGTCGTGCACCCGGTCGTGCGAGCCCACCCGGTCACCGCCCGCCCGGGCCTGTTCGTGAACCCCACGTTCACCACCCGGATCCTCGGGCTGTCGCGGGACGAGAGCAAGGCGCTGCTCGACCTGCTCTGCCGTCACATCGTCCAGCCGGAGCGCACGTTCCGGCACCGCTGGCAGCAGGGCGACGTCGTGATGTGGGACAACCGGGCCACGCTCCACATGGGCGTCCGCGACTTCGGCGAGGCCGCCCGCGTCCTCCACCGCGTCACCCTCCGCGGCGCCGTCCCCTACCGCCCCGTCCGCCCCCGCTGACAACGTCTGTGTGCGGATCCGAGCCGTAGCGGCTGAAGATCGCGCACAGACGTAGTAGGGACGGGGGGATGGAGGCGAGGATCAGTCTCGTGACGCTGGCCGTCGCGGACCTCGCGCGGGCGCGGCGGTTCTACGTGGACGGCCTGGGATGGACCCCAGCCGTGGAGGGCGACGACGTCGTCATGATCCAGACCGGGGACCGGCTGCTCCTGTCGCTCTGGGCGCGGGCGAGCTTCGAGGCCGAGGTGGGCCCGATCGCGTCCGGACCCGGGCTGGCCCCCGTCACCATCGCCCACAACTGCCGCAGCGCCACCGAGGTCGACGCGGTGCTCGAGGCCGCGCGCGCCGCCGGCGCCGACCCCGTGGCGGAGGGCGAGCACCGGGCATGGGGCGGCTACAGCGGGTACTTCGCCGACCCCGACGGCTTCCGCTGGGAGGTCGCCTGGGCCCCCGGCCCGGTCAGCGCGATCGTCGCGCCCGACGCCGACCCCGCCTGAGAGCGCGCCGCTAGGAGGCGAGCGAGGCCTCGAGGGTGATCGTGGTCCCGGCGAGCGCCTGGCTCACCGGGCAGCTCGACTTCGCGCCCTCGGCCGCAGCCGCGAAGTCCTCGGCGGTCATGCCCGGCACGTCGCCCCGCACGGTGAGGTGGATGCCGGTGATGCCCTCGCCCGGCTGGAACGTGACCGCCGCCGACGTCTCGAGCGAGCGAGGCGGCGTCCCCGCCTTGCCCAGCGCGGCGGACAGCGCCATCGAGAAGCACGACGAGTGGGCGGCGGCGATGAGCTCCTCCGGGCTCGTGCGCCCGTCGGGTGACTCGGCCCGCGAGGGCCAGGACACGTCGAAGGTGCCGAGCCCGGACGACTCGAGCGTGACCCGCCCCGAGCCCTCGGTCAGCGACCCCTCCCAGACGGTGGTGGCGTTGCGCGTGGTGGCCATCGGACCCCTCCCCTGGCGCCTCCGCGGCGCCGCTCGGTGCCGCCCGCGGCGGCCGACCGTAGCGGCCTGCGGCGCTCATCGCCCGGGCGGATGGTCCGGTTCGCTCCGGGCGATGACCGCTCGGTAGGTTCGCGCCATGCAGGACATCCTCGATGCCATCGAGGGCGGCGCCTCTGGGGAAGAGATCGCCGCCTTGCCGATCCCGGAGAGCTACCGGGCCGCCCACGTGCTCCGCTCGGAGCAGACGATGTGGGAGGGGGTCGAGTCAGCGGACAAGGACCCCCGCAAGTCGCTGCACGTCGGCGAGGTCCCCACCCCCGAGCTGGCCCCGGACGAGGTGTACCTCGCCGTGATGGCCTCCTCGATCAACTTCAACACGGTCTGGACCTCGATCTTCGAGCCGCTGCCGACCTTCGGCTTCCTCGACCGCCTCGGCAAGGAGTCCGTGTGGGGGGCCCGCCACGCGCAGGACTTCCACGTCGTGGGCTCGGACGCCTCGGGCGTCGTGCTCAAGGTCGGCTCCGCGGTGCGGAACTGGAAGCCCGGTGACCGCGTCGTCGTCCACTGCAACTACGTCGACGACCAGGACCCGTCGGCGCACGACGACTCGATGCTCGCCGCCAACCAGCGCATCTGGGGCTTCGAGACCAACTACGGCGGCCTCGCTGACCTCTCGGTCGTCAAGGCCAACCAGCTGATGCCGAAGCCGGAGCACCTCACCTGGGAGGAGGCCGCGGTCAACGGCCTCTGCGCCTCCACCAGCTACCGCATGCTCGTCGGCAAGCACGCCGCCCGCATGAAGCAGGGCGACTCCGTCTTCGTCTGGGGCGCGACGGGCGGCATCGGCGCCTACGCCGTCCAGCTCGTGCTGAACGGCGGCGGCATCCCCGTCGGCGTGGTCTCGAACGAGCAGCGGGTGAAGCTCCTCCAGGCCATGGGCTGCGAGCACGTCATCGACCGGGCCGCCGAGGGCTACCGGTTCTGGAAGGACGAGCACACCCAGGACGAGTCCGAGTGGCGCCGCCTCGGCAAGAAGGTGCGCGAGCTCATCGGCGAGGACCCCGACATCGTGTTCGAGCACCCCGGCCGCCAGACCATGGGCGCCTCGGTGTTCATCGCCAAGCGGGGCGGCACGATCGTGACCTGCGCCGCCACGTCGGGCTACATGCTGGAGTACGACAACCGGCACCTCTGGATGAAGCTGAAGCGCATCGTCTCCTCGCACTTCGCCAACTACCAGGAGGCGTGGGAGATGAACCGCCTCATCGACCGGGGCGCGATCCAGCCGGTCATGTCGGCCGTCTACGACCTGGACCAGGTCGGCGAGGCCGCGCTGCTCGTGCACCAGAACAAGGCCGAGGGCAAGCTCGCCGTGCGCTGCCTGGCTCCCGAGGACGGCCTGGGTGTGACGGACCCGGAGAAGCGGGCCAGGATCGGGGAGGAGAAGATCACCCTGTTCCAGCGTCACGCACGAGGAGAGCTCTAGATGTCCACCAGCGGGATCCTGACCGAGATCGATCACGTCGCCATCGCGGTGAAGGACCTCGAGGCCGCGATCGCCTACTACAAGGCGGCGTTCGGCGCGGAGGTCCACCACCGCGAGGTGGTGGAGAGCGACAAGGTCGAGGAGGCCCTCATCAAGGTGGCGGACTCCTACATCCAGCTCACGGCGGCCACGAGCCCCGACTCCCCCATCGCGAAGTCGATCGAGAAGCGGGGCGAGGGCCTGCACCACATCGGCTACCGGGTGGACGACTGCGCTGCGGCCCTCGAGGCGATGGTCGCCGCCGGCGCCACGCCGATCGACAAGGCCCCCCGTCCCGGCAGCCGGGGCACCACGGTGGCCTTCGTGCACCCGAAGGGCTCGTTCGGCACGCTGATCGAGCTCGTCCAGGAGTAGCGGTCCCGGACGCTGCGCTCGGCCCGGTCAGCCCGGGCCGAGCGCGGTGAGCCACGCGGTCACGACGGCGTCGAGCTGGTCGGGCCGCGACCCCTCCACGAGGACGACGAGCCCCCGGTGCCGGAAGGTCCGGGCCGAGCGCCCGTCCTCCGGTCCGTCGGCGGCGACGACCACCCGGTCGACGAGCTCGGTCGCGGTGGTGGGTGACCCGCCCGCTCGCTCGCTCACCAGCGCGTGGAGGTGCGGCTCGACCGACTCGGCGTAGGGATGCGCGCCCGGGTCGAGCGCGATGACCCAGACGACGACGCGGCGCTCGCCGGCGACGACGCCGAAGCGGCCGTCCAGCGCGGCTGCGCCGGGCAGGACCGGCACCGGGGGCACGAGCGCCGCGCCGTCCTCGCCGGGGGCCGGCAGTCCCTGGAGCTGCAGTCCGGGGACCTCGACGTAGGCCGCGTCGATCGCGGTGGCGACGATCGGGGTGCGGGGCTCGAGCGTCCCCACTGCGCCGGTGGCCCGGGCCTGCAGCTGCCGGGTCACGACGTCGACCGCGTCGCCGGCGGCACCGGCGACGAGCACGAGCAGGTCCCCCTCCCGGTAGCCGAGGGCGGTGACGCCCGCCGCGTCGGCCCGCAGGACGCTGCGGCCGGCGACCTCGACGGGCGCGGCGTCGTCGACGCCGGCCGTCCCGGCCACCACCGCCCGCTCGTACGCGCCCAGCGCGGCGTCGTCGAAGATCTCGGCCCCGTCGAGGGTGACGATCACGAGGTCGGCAAGGTGGCGACCGTCGTCGGTGGCGTAGACCCGTCGGGCCAGCGCGTCGACCACCTCGGGGAGGTCGCCCATGCCGGCGACGGCGGCCTCCTGGCTGGGCAGCGGGGCGCCGTAGGCGAGGCTCTCACCCACCAGCACGGTGGCGGGGTCGACGGCGGCGAGGGCCACGCCGCCGACGATGCTGGGCCGGGGCCCGCGGTTGGGGTCGAAGCGGTCCACCACGACCGGGTCGTCCTCCCCGGCGGCACCCCCGGTGCACGCCGCGGCCAGGGCGGCCGCGAGCAGCACCGCCCACCGCCCGCCTCGGCGCCGCGCCGTCCGACGAGGTCCCACAGCCAGGCGACGCTAGCGGCACGGGTGGCGATCGCCGGAGCGGACCGCGGACTCGGCCGAGCGGTGGGCCCAGGCCGTACGCTGATCGCCAGCCGGACGACGGGCCGGCGCCCGAGGAGGCGATGACCGACCATGCGTGAACCGCTCCAGAAGCTGCTGCACGAGCTCCGGGACGCGATCGACGCGGCCGAGCACGGCGCGGACAACCGGGAGGAGCTCGCCCGTCTGGCCGGTGAGGTGGAGCGGCGCCTCGAGGAGAGCGACGACGACAACGTCGTCGAGAACCTCCGCGACGAGGTCCGCCGCTTCGAGGTCTCGCACCCGCACCTGGCCGACGCCATCGGCCGGGCGGCGGACGCGCTGAGCGCCCTCGGCCTCTAGACGGCGCGCCCGGCCGGGCCCGCCTGGTCAGCCACCGACGGGGCTCGGCTCTCGCGGCTCCTCCGGCTCGTCGCGCCCCGGGCCCGCGGCGTCGTCGGCGGCCGGCGCTGGGGCCGGCGCGCCCGCCCCCGCCTCAGCGGGCGGCGCCAGGTCGTCGCCGGGGGGGCACCGCGGGGCGGGCACGAGCCCGGCGGCGGCGCCAGCGCACCAGCAGCCAGACCAGCAGCAGCGCGACGACGGCTGCGAGGCGGATGAGCCCCGCGGTGCGGGCCCCGTCGACCTGGGCGACGGCGTCGGCGGCGCGCGCCGCGGCAGCGTCGAAGTCGCCGGCCGCGAACGCCTGGAGGGCGTCATCGAGGGTGCGCTCGGGCGAGGCCATCAGCAGCCCGACCATGGCCAGCGGGTCGCGGCCGGCGCCGACGGCGTCGGTGGCCTCCTCCAGCGCCGCGGTGGCCCCCTCGACCTCCTCGAGCACCGCCTCGACGTCCCGCACGCCGCGGGCGGTCTCGTACGCCCGCTCGAACCCCGCGAGGTCGGCGTCGACCGCCGTCAGCCGCTCGCGCAGGTCGTCGCGGTACGGGAGCAGCTCGTCGAGCGCCTGCATGGCGCTCACCGCGTTCGCGAAGGCCCAGTTCGTCATCGAGATGCGCACGCCCGCCGGCGGGTCCCACGGGGCGGAGCGCTCGACGTGCTCGAGGTACTGCGCCCGCGTCGCCGCCCGCTCGTCGAACCAGCCGGCGTCTCGCGGGCCGACGACGTGCTGGCGGAAGAGGTCCACGACCTGGGTGGAGCCGAGCCGGATCTCGAGCAGGTCCACGAGATCCGTCCAGTCGTAGTGGTGGGAGCGCCGGTCCTCGAAGCCCGGCCCCTCGTAGGCCGACTCCCCCGCGTCGGCGAGCGCGAGTAGCTCGGCCAGCCCGTCGAGGCCCACCTCGTCGGCGAGCTGCTGCATCACCCAGAACGACGCGTTGTAGCCGAACGCCTCGCGCGCCTCGGAGTCGCCGGACTCGAGGTCCGGCTCGCCCCAGTCGTTGAGGGCGACCGCCCCCGGCGCGCTCGGGTCGATCGGCTCGGGCACCTCCGGCTGCCCGCCGAGGCTGCGCACGGCGGCGGCGGCGAAGACGTCGGCCATCCCCTCGTTGATCCACCGGCCGGTGAACAGCTCCGAGTTGAACCAGAGGTGGCTCAGCTCGTGGAGGACCACGTGCTGGTCGAGCTCGTCGCCGACCTCGATCAGGTGCTCGACCGGTCGGTACCAGCCGGCGTAGCCGTAGAGATAGGGCGCCGCGGTCTCGAGGATCACGAGACCGTCCTCGGCCGGCCACGGCAGGCCGACGAGGCGCTCGAGGACGGGGATGCCCTTGCGGACGTGGTCCTCAGCGAAGTCGGCCCACTGCGCGTCGTCCGGCCAGGCGCGGACGACGACCTCGTGACCGGCGACCTCGACCTCCCGGCTGATGAGCAGGTCGTCCCGACGGGCCACGACGGAGGACACCCAGGCGCCGGGGTCGGCCGGGCTGGCCCGCAGCACGGTCGCCCCCGCCTCCTCGCTCCGGTCCATCTCCTCGCCGATGACCTCGACCTCGAAGTCACCGGGGATGCGCACCTCGATCGACGTCTTGCCGGGGTCGCCGTCGGCGAAGATCGGCATGCTGACGAACGCCGGGTTGACCCGCACGATGGTCTGCGAGCGCGGCGGCACGGGCGGCAGCTCGTAGGTCAGCGCGATCTGCTGCGTGCTGCGGTAGCGCAGGTCCGGGACGAGGTCGATCCACGCGATCTGCACGAGCGGCGACTCGGACGGCTCGACCCGCACCCCCAGCACCGTGCCGTCCGACTTCACGGCGTGGACCCCGGCCGCGCCGGTGGGCACCGGCACCGGGAGCTCGGGGAAGTACGTGTAGTGGATGTAGTCGCCCTGCCGACGATCCGGTGCCGTGTTCGTCACGGTCAGCTCCAGGCGGGCCCGCACCACCACGGCGTCGGCGTCGAGCTCGAAGTGGGCGCGGTGCTCGTAGTCGAGGCCGTCGCCGGCCTGGGCCGGGACCCCCGGCCGCACCGGGGTGCCGAGCGCGCGATCGGCTCCCGCGGCCCCGCCGATCGGGGATGGCGCCGCCGCGGCCGGCCCGCCGGCCGTCAGGCGAGGCGACTCCGCCGTCGCCGCTGCGTCGACGGACGGGGTGAGCGCCACCAGCCCCGCCAGCACCGCAGCACCCAGCGCCGAGCGCGGCCTCCACACACCCCACGTCGCCTTTCCCATCTCTCCCCCGGCACCGAGCGCTGTCGGGTCGAGCCTGCCATGTCCGACGCGAGGCGAGCTCGCCGATCCGGACAGGAGGGGAGGAATCGGACGGCGAACCTCCGGGCAGGGATCACCGCGGGTGCCGCCGTCCGCGCCTGCCGCCTGCTCGTCGAGCCGCGCGTCCCCGGAGGGACAGATGACCACCACGACCAGCCAGTCGTCGGACCCCACCCGCGAGGTGCCGACCCGCCGCATCTCCTTCGCCGAGGCGCTCCGGGACCTCCCGAAGCACTTCGCCGAGGGCGGGGACATCGTCAGCAGCCACCTCGTGGCGTCGCTGTCGTCGGTGTTCCCGGACGGCGAGGACTACTTCGTGCGCTCCGTGCGCCACTTCCGGGACCAGATCGCCGACCCGGAGCTGAAGCGCCAGGTGCGCGGCTTCATCGGCCAGGAGGCCACCCATGGCCGCGAGCACCGCGACCTCAACGACCGCCTCGCCGAGCTCGGCTACCCGACGAAGGTCATCGAGCGCTGGACCCGCCGCGGCCTGGCCATGCGGGAGCGGATCGCGCCGCCGATCTCGAACCTCGCCGCCACGGCCGCCCTCGAGCACCTCACCGCGACGATCGCCGAGATCGTCCTGACCGACGAGCAGGCCCGGCGCATGATCGGGCACCCCGAGGTCACGAACCTGTTCCTGTGGCACGCCCTCGAGGAGTCGGAGCACAAGGCGGTCGCGTTCGACGTGTACCGGGCCGTCGGCGGCACCGAGCGCATGCGCGTCTGGACGATGCGGTTCACCCGCTGGGGCTTCCTCGTCGGCATCGGCCTGCAGACGGCGGTCTCGGTCGCCCTTGACCCCGACGCCCGGCGGGACCTCCCCGCGGTGCGGCGGAGCTGGCGGCGGCTGCGGCGATCCCCGTACCTGTCCCGGCAGACCTGGCAGCGGCTGAAGGAGTACGAGCGGCCCGGCTTCCACCCGGACGACCGCGACACCACCGAGCTCGTCGAGCGCTGGCGCCAGGAGCTCTTCGGCGAGGCGGGCACGCTCAACGACCGCCTCGCCGGATCCGCCGCCTGAGCCCTGATCCCCGGGGTCGCCAGACCCACGGGTGAGGATGTCGACGCTCCGTCGATGTCATGTCGACATGATGTCTGCATCTCGCCGGGAGGTCGGCCGTGTTCGTCGCCGCCCGTGACCTCCGTCGCGGCTTCCGCCGGTTCCTCCTGCTCGGCACCGTCGTCGGGCTGATCGCCCTCCTGTCGACGGTCCTGTCCGGCCTGGCCAGCGGCCTCGTCACCGACGGCATCTCGGGCCTGCGCGCCCTGCCCATCGAGCGCCTCGCGTTCGAGGAGGGCGCCGAGGCGACGTTCAGCCGCTCGACGCTCGACGAGGGCGCCCTCGAGGCGTTCGCCGGGAATCGACGGCGTGGAGGCGACGCCGCTCGGCGCCAGCTTCGTGAACGCGAAGTCGGGCGACGGGAGCCCGAGCCTCGACCTCGCCCTCTTCGGCGTCACCGCGGACAGCTTCCTCCTGGACGGCGAGCCCCCGACGGCCGCGGAGCCCGGCCTGGTGCTCCACCGCGACCTCGAGGACGACGGCGTCGAGGTGGGCGCCCGCTACGTCCTCGGCGGCTCCGGGATCGAGCTCCCGGTCCTCGGGTTCACCGACGCCGGCACCTACGGGCACGCCCCGATCGCGTTCGTGCCGCTCGAGGTGTGGCAGGAGGTGCAGTACGGCGCGCAGCCGGACGGGCGCTTCTCCGCCATCGCGCTCGCCGGCGACGGCGATGCCATCGACCGGGCCGGCGAGGCGGCCGAGCTCGACGTGCTCACCAAGACCGAGGCGTACGCCGGCTCGCCCGGCTACTCGGCCGAGACGACGACGATGACCCTGATCCGAGGGTTCCTCCTCGTGATCTCCGCCCTCGTCGTGGGCGCGTTCTTCACCGTCCTGACCGTCCAGCGCACCCGCCAGATCGGCCTGCTGAAGGCCATGGGCGCCTCGAACGGCTACATCGTCCGCGACAGCGTCGGGCAGATGACCGTCCTGGTCGCCGCGGCCACCGCCGTGGGCGTGGCGCTCGGCGTCGGGGTGATCTCCCTGCTCGACGGCGGGGAGGCCCCGGTCGAGCTCTCGCTCAGCTCGGTGGCCGTCGCTGCCGCGCTGCTGGTCCTGAGCGGGGTGCTGGGAAGCCTCGCCGCCATCCGGCGCATCACCCAGGTCGAGCCCGCCATCGCCCTCGGCGTCGAACCATGACCACCCACCCCCTCCAGTGCCGCGGCCTCGTCGTCACCTTCCCCGACGGTCCCGGCCGCCGCACCATCCTCGACGGCCTCGACCTCGACCTCGCGGCCGGCGAGCTCGTCACGATCTCCGGCGACTCCGGCTCGGGGAAGTCGACCCTCCTGGCGGTGGCCGGCCTCCTGCGCCGCAGCGACGCCGGCGAGGTCGTCGTCGCGGGCACGGAGACCGCCGGCCTCTCGGAGCGGCGGCGCACCGCCCTGCGGCGCGACCACATCGCCTTCGTGTACCAGTCGGCCAACCTCCTCCCCTCGCTCACCGCCCTCGAGCAGCTCCAGCTCGTGGGCCACATCCGGGGGCAGCGCCCGGCCAGCACCCGAGCCCGGGCGCAGGCCCTGCTCGACGAGCTCGGCCTCGGCGAGCGCAGCCACCAGCTGCCCGCCGAGCTGTCCGGCGGCGAGCGCCAGCGGGTGGGCATCGCCCGCGTGCTCATGTCCGACCCCGACGTCCTCATCGCCGACGAGCCGACCGCGTCGCTCGATCCGGCTCGGGCCTCGAGCGTCGGGGAGCTCCTGGCCAGCGCCGCGCACGAGCGGGGCATCGCCACGCTCGTCGTGGCCCACGACGACGTCACCCGCCGCCACGCCGACCGGCACCTCCGCCTCGAGGACGGGGTCCTCCACGAGGTCGACGCCACCCAGGTGGGGGCCGGCGCGGCAGGCTGACCCCGTGCCCCGGATCAAGGCCGACACCATCGCGGACCACGTCGCGCAGCAGCGCGCCGCGGTCCTCGCGGCGGCGGTCCGGCTGTTCACCACCCGCGGCTACCACGAGGTGAGCCTCGCTGACGTCGCTGCGGAGGTCGGCCTCGCCCGCAGCTCGGTGTACCGGTACGTGCCGGACAAGCTGCACCTCCTCGTTGAGTGGTACCGCGACGCCGTGCCCCGCACGATCGCCGCGTGGGAGGCGGCGGTGGCCGGCGACGCCTCGCCGGCCGAGCGGGCCAAGCGCTGGGCCGACACCTACCGCGCATGGGCCGCCAGCCCCGAGCACCAGCTCGTGACGCCGCTCACCGAGAGCCTGAGCCAGCTCGACGACGCCGAGCGCTCGGAGATCCTCACCCTCCACCGCACGATGATGGAGGTCGTGGCCCGGGTCGTGGCCGACGCCGGCATCCCGCCCGCCGAGGTCCGCGGGACGGTCGACCTGCTCACCGGCGCCACGCTCGGCGCCGGCCGGGCCGAGGCCCGCCTCGGCCGCCCCGACCCCGCCCTCCGCGCCCGCCTCCACACGCTCATCGACGCGCTCCTCGACCCCGCCGCCTGATCCGTCGAGACGCCGTACACAATTGAGTATCCTTTTTCGGTCGGCGGGAGCCCAGCGATCCCCGTCGGATGGAGGAGCAGGTGGAGCTCAGCCTCGAGATGTCCGTGCGCGGCGAGGCCGCGGAGCCCGCGCACATCCGAGCCGTCGCGCGCGCCGCCGAGCGGGTCGGGTTCGCCCGCCTCGGGTACACGGACCACCCCGCCCCCTCGGCGAAGTGGTTGCGCTCCGGCGGCCACCCGACCTACGACCCCTTCGCCGCCCTCGCCCACCTCGCGGCGCTGACCGACCGCATCGGCCTCATGACCTACCTGGCCGTGCTGCCCTACCGGAACCCGTTCGTCCTGGCGAAGTCGGTGGCCACCGTGGACCGCCTCTCTGGCGGCCGGCTGACGCTCGTCGCGGGCACCGGGTACCTGCGCTCCGAGTTCGCCGCGCTCGGGCAGGACGTCGCCGCCCGCAACGAGCGCTTCGACGAAGCCGTCGAGGTGCTCCGCCGCGTGTTCGTCGAGGACGACCTGCGCCTCTCGGGGTCGGACTTCGAGGCTCACGGGGTGGTCTGCGACCCTCCCCCGGTGCAGCTGCCGCACCCGCCGATCTGGGTGGGCGGGAGCAGCGCGGCGGCGCGGGAGCGGGTGGCCCGCTACGGCGCCGGCTGGGCGCCGCTGATGCCCAGCCCGGAGTTCGCGAAGGTCGTGAAGAGCGCGCCGATCTCGTCCGTGGCCGAGCTGGCCGACGCCGTCGCCGACCTCCACCGGCGGGTGGCCGCGGCGGGACGGGACCCCGCGTCGATCGAGGTGCAGGTCCAGGTCCCCGCCTTCCGGCTGCTCGCCGACTCGGAGGACCGTCTCCTCACCCACCTCGGCGAGCTGGCCGACGCCGGGGTGACCGGCATCGTCGCGCCCGCGCCCGACGGCAGCGCCGCCAAGGTGGCCGAGGCCGTCGAGGCGCTGGGGTCCGCCGTCCTGCCCCACATCTGAGGAGAGCCGACCCGACGCCTGTGCCAGGCTCGTCAGGCCAACCCCGCCCGCCCCCATCGCTCGAACACCAAGAGCGCCTCGAGGTTGTTCGGGCCGATCGAACTTTGGTGCGCCGGAGGCCCGGTCACGAATCCGAACCGCAGCGACTGACCTTGAAATGCGAGCCCTCCACCGTCACAGTGACGCCCAAGAAAAGGGGGGCGCATGAGCGAGGGGTTTCAAGTCGCGAGGTTGATCCCGGTCAGCGGGATCGCCAATGCGAGAGAGGCGGAGATGCGGGCGACATCGGCTCTCCTGTCGGTGTTTACCATCGTCCGAGACCTATCGGTTGCCGTCACCGCCCCTCTCGGAGCGTCGGCAGCACGAAGAGCGACGGTCGAGGCCTTCATCGAAACCCGCTTCAAGCTCACCGATAGCGGAGCGGTCGTACGCCCCGATGGTCTGCTGCAGGTCAGTTATGGCTCCTCCGTGTGGCGCGCTCTAGTCGAGGTGAAGACCGGCAGCAGCCGTCTCGAAGCAGACCAGGTCAACAACTACCTCGCCGTCGCACGTGAACACGGCATCGACGCAGTGATCACGATCTCGAATGAGATCGCTATCGGGTCAACCCACCCTTGCGAGGGCGTGAAGGTGCGAGCGAACTCAAGGGTCAGACTCGCTCACTACTCGTGGACCGAGATCCTGGCGTTCGCCGTGCGCGCGAAGGTGCATCACGGGGTAGAGGATCCGGAGCAGGCCTGGATCTTGGGCGAGCTCATCCGATACCTCGAGCACCCTGCATCTGGGGCGATGGCCTTTGACGATATGGGGCCGCACTGGACCGCAGTTCGGGACGGCGCCCGGGAAGGAGCGCTCCGCAAGAGTGGGGAGGACGTCCGGGACATCGTCCACCGCTGGGACCAGCTGATGAGATTCGCTGCATTGACGCTTGGCGCTGACATCGGCGTGGACGTCCAACCCGTCGTGCCGCGCGCTCAGAACGATCCGAAAGCGCGGGCCGGCTACTTGACCGACTCACTGGTCAATGCGGGCCTGCTCGACGGGACACTGCGGATCCCCGGAGCCGCCGGTAACACGACGGTGCAGGCGGACCTGCGAGCCCGTCAGATCACCGTCTCGGCAGACATCGGCGCCCCGCTTGACCGAGGCAACAAGGCTCGCGCTACCTGGATGATCCGCCAGCTCAAGGCCGACACCCCCGATGGGGTGATCATCGAGGCATGGCCTCGGCACGCACGGCAACCGTTGACCTCAACGCTTGCACAAGCGCGAGACGACGCTTCGATCCTGGTCGACGCCGGCAAGAAGGACACCCTGCGCTTCCGGCTGGTGCTCCGCGCAGAGATGGGCCAGAACCGAAAGGACGGGGGCAGATCACCCGGCTTCATCCAGTCTGTCATCAGCCTGCTGCGCTCCTTCTACCGGGACGTTCTCCAGCAGGTCGTACCCTGGACGCCCGCGGCTCCCCGTGTACGCACACCGTCAGAACCGACTGAGCTGAAGCAGGACCCGATCGCCGACGAGGAGGACCTCGACGAGGCGATCAGCGCAGCGCGTGGGGACGTCACGGAACGGACTGGGGAGTGGAATCCCCGTGACACCGACGACGACCCCTCCGCTGACGAAGACCCAGCAGAGGTGGCCTGGGACGAGGACGCGTCATCGGAGGCTCACGGCGATGAGACTGACGACGGGTACGTCGTAGCACCCAGCATCGCCTTCGATGACACTGCTGATGGGCCGACCATCCACGGGAGCGTCGAAGGTGCACCGTCTCGGGAGCCGACGGTTTCCCGGACCCACCAAGTGATGCACCACTCCAATCCGACCTCGGCCTGGTCACCTGGGTCAGGCGCCCTCCCGAAGTAGCTCGCAAGGCTTGCTCTGGAGCCTGACCTAGAGGTCCGCTTCGTGTGGCAGGGTGCCCCCATGGACGTCCACCTCGTCGACGGCACGTACGAGCTGTTCCGGTACCACTACGCGCCGAACAACAAGGATCCCGAGCGGGGCGCCACCCGCGGGGTCGTGGCGTCGTGCCTGGCGCTGCTCGAGGGCGGGGCGACGCACGTGGCGGTGGCGACGGACCACGTCATCGAGTCGTTCCGCAACGACCTGTGGCCGACCTACAAGGACGGCAGCGACGTCGACCCGCAGCTGAAGGCGCAGTTCCCGCTCGTCGAGGACGCGCTGCGGGCCGCGGGGTTCACGGTGTGGGCGATGGTCGAGCAGGAGGCGGACGACGGGCTCGCCGCGGGGGCCAAGGTCGCCGCCGAGCACCCGGAGGTCGAGCGGGTCGCCATCTGCACGCCGGACAAGGACCTCGGCCAGTGCGTCGGCGGGAAGGTGTGGCAGTGGGACCGCCGCAAGGACGAGTGGTTCGACGCCGCGGGCGTGCGGGCTCGCCTCGGCGTGCCCCCGGCGTCGGTGCCCGACCTGCTCGCGCTCGTCGGGGACAGCGCCGACGGCTTCCCCGGCCTCCCCGGCTGGGGCGCCAAGTCGGCCGCGGCGGTGCTCGACCGCTGGGGCCACCTCGAGGACATCCCGGCCGACCCGCTCGAGTGGGACGCCGGGGTGCGCGGGGCGGCCAAGCTGAACGCGGTGCTGCGGGAGCAGTTCGACCTCGCCCTCCTCTTCCGGCGCATCGCGACCGTCGAGACCGACGCCGAGGTCGGCGCGGTCGAGGACTGGCGGTGGACGGGCCCCGAGGAGGGGTTCGCCGCGGTGGCCGAGGCGCTGGGCGACCCACGCCTGGCGGCGCGGGCCGAGCGCCTCGCCGCCGATCGCTGAGCGCGGCCGGTCTCGTCGGCCGAGCCGGGTCTCGTCGGCCGAGCCGGCGGGAAGGCTCCCGGCCATGACCTCGGCCACCGCCATCCCCACCCGCCAGGACCGCGGCGACCGCCAGTGGCCGGCGCTCGCCGCCTCGCTCGGCGCCGTCGCCGTCGTGTCGGTCATCGGCAGCGTGGCCACCGCCACCGGGACCGACTCCTGGTACGCGCAGCTGGAGCAGCCGTCGTGGAACCCGCCCGACTGGCTCTTCGGCCCGGTCTGGACCGTGCTCTACGTGGCCATGGCCGTCGCAGCGTGGCTGGTCTGGCGCACCGGGGAGCGGCGGGCCCTCGCGCCCTACGCCGTGCAGCTGGTCCTGAACCTGGCCTGGACGCTCACCTTCTTCGGCGCGCAGAGCACCTGGGGCGGCGTCGTCGTGATCGCCGCCCTGCTCATCGCCATCGTCGTCACGATCGCCGCCTTCGCCCGGGCCCACCGGGTGGCGGCCTGGCTGCTCGTCCCGTACCTCGCCTGGACGACCTACGCCGCCGCGCTGACGACGGCGATCGCCCTCGCCAACTGATGGCCGACGCCCCGTAGGGTTCGCACATGGCCCTCGAAGACGAGCTCGTCAACCGCGTCACCTGGAAGATCCCGAACGCCCTCGTGCTCGTGGGGTCGCGGGCCGGCGACGAGCGCAACGGCATGACGACGAGCTGGGTCACCCAGCTGTCGATGGAGCCGGTCCTCATCGGGATCGGCGTCGACAACAAGGCGGTGACCAAGCGGCTCATCGCGGAGGGCGGCTCGTTCACCGTCAACCTCTGGGACGCGGCGGACACCCGGGTGTTCGTGAAGTTCTCGAAGCCGGCCGCCTACGACCCCGAGGCGAGCACGCTGAACGGCCGCAGGGTCCGTGACGGCGTCACCGGGGCGCCGATCTTCGAAGAGGCCATCGCCTGGCTGGAGTGCGCGGTCCGCCAGGCCCACGACCTCGGCTCGCACACCCTCTTCCTCGGGGAGCTCATCGACGCCGGCATCCGCGACGACGAGAAGACCCCCGCGTCGATGAACGACACCCGCATGAAGTACGGGGGCGTGCGCCGCGGCGGCCACTGACCCGACGGGCGGCACCGCCGGTCGCGCGGGCCCGGGAACGGCAGGAGCCCGGCGCACCGAGCGGCGCACCGGGCTCCGACGACCGTGATCCGGGTGGACCGGGTCAGGCGTTCTTCGGCAGATCCTTGAACGGGGCGACCTTGTCGTTGTTCGGCTCCTTGGGGAGGCCGAGGACGCGCTCGCCGATGATGTTCCGCTGGATCTGGTCCGTACCGCCGTAGATGGGCGGGCCCTGGGCGAAGAGGGCCATGCCGGTCACCATCGGCAGGAACGGGTTGCCGGTGGCGTCGTTCAGGGCCTGCTGGTGCTCCGGCTTGTAGGCGTGGAGCGTGCCCGACGCACCGAGGATGCGCAGGCCGAGGTCCCGCTGCTGGCGGACGATCTCGCTCATCGAGAGCTTGGCGATGTTCGGCAGGCCCGGGATCGTGTGGCCGGCCTTGGCCCGCCAGTTGTTCATGCGGCCCAGCTCGTTGAGCGTGTGCAGCTTCATCAGGTCCTGGCGCAGCACCGGGTCCTTGATCGAGCCGTTGCCCTTGGCCAGCTCGACCAGCAGCTTGTAGCCGCCGGCCATCGCCGCGCCGCCGCCACCGCTGCGGCGCTTGGGAGCCCCGCCGGAGGAGACGAAGTCACCGGCTCGCCGGTCGAGGTCCTTGGCGATCGTGCCGGGCGTGGCGGCGCTCGCCGCGGCGTGGCCGCCGCCGGCGCCGAGACCGGCCCGCTCGTTCATGAGGGTGGTGTTCGCCACCGCCCAGCCGTTGTTCAGGCCGCCGATGATGTTGGCGTCCGGGACGACGGCCTCCTCCATGAAGACCTCGTTGAACATGGCGTGGCCGGTCATCTCCACGAGGGGACGGACCTCGACCTTGCCGGGCTGGTGCATGTCGAAGGCGAACCAGGTGATGCCCTGGTGCTTCGGCACGTCAGGGTTGGTGCGGGCGATGAGCATGCCCATGTCGGCGACGTGGCCGCCGGAGGTCCACACCTTCTGACCGGTGACGATCCACTGGTCGCCGTCCTTCACGGCCCGGCACTGCAGGCCAGCGAGGTCGGAGCCGGCGCCCGGCTCGCTGAAGAGCTGGCACCACGCCTTCTTGCCGGTGACGATGTCCCGCACGAAGGTGTCGATCTGCTCCTGCGTGCCGTGGGCCGCGATGGTCGGCGCGGCGAGCAGGAGGCCCAGGCCGCCGGGGGCGCTCAGGGCGCCGAACTCGGCGATCGTCTGCTGGACGGCCACGCTGTCGGGCCGGTTCAGGCCCTTGCCGTAGGCGTTCGTGGGCAGGTTGGGCGCCGCCCAGCCCGAGAGGCCGAGGCGCTCCCACCACTCGCCGACGGTGAGATCCGGATCCCAGTTCTCCTCGAGCCAGGTCCGGCACTCCTCGATGACGTCGGCCGACGGCTTCACTTCGGTGTCGCTCACGTGGTCCCCCTGGGTCGAGCACGGGCGCGGGCGGTCACCGCGCGCGCCACTAGGGAAGCGCGACTTGACCCGCGGGTCAAGTCGTTGTGCCGCGGGACCCGCTCAGCCTCCGGGGGTCCTTGGCCCGGCTCGGGGCGACGCGGGGCGGCTCGTGCGGCATCTTCGGGTAGACGGGCGGCCACGGTGCATCCGGGAGACCGGCCTCCCGATCCCGCTCGGCCCACTCGAGGAGGGGGTCGAGGCGCTGCGGCCGGGCGGGCTTGTCCGCCCACGGGTCGCCGAGGGACGCCACCCGCTCGGGCACGGTGGCAACCGTCAGCGCGTCCGGGTCCAGGTCGTCGAGCTCGTCCCAGCCGACGGGGGTCGAGACCTGCCCGCCGACGCGGGGGCGAGCGCACCACGCCCCGAAGACGGTCTTGTGCGGCGCGTTCTGGTTGAAGTCGACGAAGACCCGCGCGCCCCGCTGCTCCTTCCACCACTGCGCGGTGATGTCGTCGGGGTGGCGCCGCTCGAGCTCGCGGGCGAAGGCGACGGCGGCCCGCCGCACGTCGTAGCTGTCCCACTCGGGCTCGAGCTGGACGTACACGTGGAGACCCCGGGAGCCGGAGGTCTTGATCCAGGCCTCGATGCCCACCTCGGCGAAGAGCCCCCGCACGACGTGGGCGGCGTCCCGCAGCCGCGCGAAGTCGACGCCGGGCGACGGGTCGAGGTCGATGCGCAGCTCGTCGGCCACGTCGAGCCGATCGGCGTGGTTGGGCCACACGTGGAAGCCGAGGCACCCCTGGTTGACCGCCCAGAGCACGTGGGCGAGGTCGGCGATCACGAGGGCGTCGCTCGTGGTCCCGTTCGGTGTGGAGAGCTCGACCGTCGTGAGCCAGTCCGGTGCCGACGCCGGGACGCGCTTCTGGAAGAACGACTTCCCGCCCGCGCCCTCCGGGTACCGCTCGAGGAGGACCGGACGACCCCCGACGGTGCGCAGGAGCGGCTCGCCGACCGCGAGGTAGAAGCGGGCGAGGTCGGCCTTCGTCTCCCCTCGCGAGGGGAAGAACACCTTGTCCGGGTTCGTCAGGCGGACGGTCCGGCCGTCGACCTCGAGCTCGAGCGCGTCCCCCACCGCCCCAGTGTGCCTCGCGGGGATGGCTGGTCCGGGCGGAAGTTCGGCAGACTTGTCCTTCGCGCCCGGCCGGGCGTGCCCCGCGACCCATGAGCCGACCGCTGCGCGACGACCCCAGACCTCGCGCCCGCCGAGGGCCCCTCGGCCGGCGACGGCGCGACGACGTCTTCGCGCCCCTGCGCTCCCCGCACCTCGACCTGACCCCGCGCGGCCTCCGGCTGGACCGCACCCGGCGGGTCGGGTTCCGGCCGCGCGGCTCGATCGACTGGACGATCGCGCTCATCACCGCCTCCGCGCTGCTGCTCGCGGGCTGGCTCGGGTGGTCGTTCTGGAAGAGCACCCGGGTCCACGTGCAGGTGGCCGGGCTCGAGTCGGGCACCCCGTTCCAGCCCGAGGCGGCCGAGCAGCTGACCATCGAGATCACGCTCCCCAAGCGCGACGACCGGTTCCGGTCATCGATCAGCGTCGACGGGGTCGACCTGAGCAGGTCCCTGAAGTTCGAGGACGAGACGCTCGTCATCCGACCGGCGGCGCTCGTCGAGGACGACCTGCTGGCCAGCGCCCTCAACGAGGGGGAGCACCGGATCCGCCTGACGGTCGGCCGGGTCTTCCTCAGCGACTCGACGTTCGAGTGGACCTACGTGATCGACTCCCAGCCGCCGCTGCTCGACCTGCCGAGCGCGCTCGACCCCGTCCCGGTGGACCAGGCCGTCACCGTGCGGGGTCGCACCGAGCCGGACGCCACCCTCACGCTCGACGGGGAGCCGCTCGAGCACGACGACGGCGAGTTCGCCGTCGAGTTCGAGCACCCGCCCGCCGGCGCCCTTCGCTTCGTCGCCGTCGACCCGGCCGGCAACCGCACGGAGGCCGTCACGAGCGTCCCCGTGGACTACCCGGAGGACACCCGGGCCGTGCACGTGTCGGCCGCGGCGTGGCGCGACGACGCGCTCCGGACCGAGGTGCTGCGCCTCGTCGACGAGGGTCGGGTCGACGCCGTGCAGCTCGATCTGAAGGACGAGGCCGGGGTCATCGGGTACGACTCCCAGCTCGCGGAGGCGCGGCGCATCGGCGCCGTCCGCCCGGAGTTCGACCTCGCCGAGGCGGTCGAGGAGCTCGAGTCGCGCGGCGTGCGGGTCATCGGGCGGATCGTCGCGTTCCGCGACCCGATCTACGCCCAGGCGGCGTGGGCGGACGGTCGCCGCGACGCCGTCCTCCAGACCCCCGACGGCGACATGCTCGGCGCCTACGGCGGCTTCGCCAACTACATGGACCCCGAGGTGCGCCAGTACAACATCGACATCGCGCTCGAGGCGGTGGCGCTCGGCGTGGACGACATCCTCTGGGACTACGTGCGCCGGCCCGAGGGGCACCCCTCGACGATGCTCGTGCCCGGCCTGGGGGACGGCCGCACCACCGACGCCATCGTCGACTTCCTCCACGAGGCCCACGTGGCGCTCCGCGCGCAGGGCGCCTACCAGGGGGCGTCGGTGTTCGGCATCGCGGCGATGTCCGGGGACTCGATCGGGCAGGACGTGCCGGGCATCGCCCGCGTCGTCGACTACATCGCGCCGATGGTGTACCCGTCGCACTGGGGCAAGGGGCAGTACCGGGTGCCGGACCCCATCCGCCAGCCGTACGACATCACGTACAAGTCGCTCGAGCACTTCCTCGAGGTCACCGAGGGCTCGGGCACCCGGATCGTCCCGTGGCTCCAGGACTTCTCGCTCTACGGGGTGAGCTACGGCGAGGCGGAGGTGCGGGCGCAGATCCAGGCCTCGCGCGACCTCGGCCTCCCGGGGTTCATCCTGTGGGACCCCCTCGTGACCTACACGGCCAGCGCGCTCGACCCCGTCCCGCGCGGCTGAGCGCCCGTCAGCGCAGCTCGGTCCCGAAGATGGCGCTCAGCTCGGCAGGAGCGACCTCCTCGAGCTGCGCGTAGGTGCACGACGCCGGCTCCCGGTCCGGCCGGAAGCGCACCAGCCGGCCACCGTGACGGAACCGCCCGGACAGGACGTGCTCGTAGCGCACCTCGGCGACGAGCTCGATGCGCAGCGGCTCCCACGACAGGTCCTTCTGCGCGTTCCACCGGCTGACGCCACCGGGCATCTTCCCGGACGCCTGGGCCTGCGCCTGGGCGTCGGCCCACCCGCGCCACGGGTGGTCCTCGAGGGCGCGCTCGCGCAGCGGGGCCAGCTCGTCGACCAGCTCGGCCCGGCGCGTGGCCGTGAAGCTGCTGGCCACACCGACGTGGTGCAGGTTGCCCTCGTCGTCGTAGAGGCCGAGGAGGAGCGAGCCGACCCCGTTGCCGTCCTTGTGCCACCGGAACCCGGCGACCACGCAGTCGGCGGTGCGCTCGTGCTTCACCTTCCACATGACCCGCTTGTCCTGCAGGTAGGGCTGGTCAGCCGGCTTCGCCATGACCCCGTCGAACCCGGCGCCCTCGAAGCGGGTGAACCAGTCCTCGGCGACGTCGGGATCGTCCGTCATCGGCGTGAGGTGCACGCGCTCGCCGCCGCGGCCCATCGCCTCCTCCAGCAGGCGGCGACGCTCGGCGAAGGGCTCGCCGGTGAGGTCCCGGTCGTCGAGGGCGAGGAGGTCGAACGCCACGAAGCTGGCCGGTGTCTCCTCAGCGAGGCGGGCCACGCGGGACGCAGCTGGGTGGAGGCGCTGCTGGAGGGCGTCGAAGTCGAGCCCGTCGTCGGTCACCACCACGACCTCGCCGTCGACGACGCACCGCTCGGGGAGCGCCGCCTTGAGGAGCTCGACGAGCTCCGGGAAGTAGCGGGTGAGCGGCCGGTCGTTGCGGGAGCCGAGCTCGACCTCGTCGCCGTCGCGGAAGACGATGCAGCGGAAGCCGTCCCACTTGGGCTCGAAGCGCAGACCCTCGGTCCGGGGGACCTCGTGGACGGCCTTGGCCAGCATCGGCTTCACCGGGGGCATCACGGGGAGCTGCACCGCGGGAACCCTACGGCGTGCTCCCGGGCGACGGGGCCCGGGTTCAGCCGGCCAGCGGCGGGCAGCCGCCGAGCCGCTCGGTGCGCAGCAGCAGGTGGGCGAGCGCCGTGAGCGCAGACCCGTAGTACGTGCGCTGCTCCGCGTCTCCGTCGCGCGCCTCGGCCAGCAGCTCGGCGGCCCGCTCGCGCCGCTCCGCCGCCGCGGCGGACGACGCAGCAGCGACCAAACGGGCGGGGTGGTCGCCCAGCTGGTCGGTGCCGGCCCCGGCCTCGATGGCGGGCCACATGCTCGCCGCCACGCTCGCGATTGCGCCGTCGGCGCCGGCGGTGACGAGCTCGGCGAGGCGCAGCAGCTCGGCCGTCGGGGTGGCGCGGTCCGCGTCGACGAACCCGATGAGGTCGGCGTCGGTGTCGGCCGCGGCGCGGAAGGACTCGGCGAGGACCCCGCCCTTGCCGAGCTTCGGGAACTCGATCCAGCCGACGCGGGGATCGGCCTCGGCGTGGCGGGCGACGATGTCCGCGGTGGCGTCGCGGCAGCCGTCGCAGGCCACCCAGAACCGGATGTCGGGGTCGGTCAGCGCGCTGCGGTAGAGGCGCAGCGTGCGGTCGATCCGCTGTTCCTCGTCATGGGCGGGCAGCACCAGGTCGAGTCGCAGGGGGGCCTCCTGGGGTCTCGTCGAGATCGGGGTGCCCGCCCGTCGAGCCCAGTGTGCCGGTGGGTGTCGTAACGGAACCGTAACGCGCGGCGAAGGTCGTGTTAACCGCCTCCGTCGCCCATCTGCGCGCCGTCAGCCGCGACCGAGCAGCGCCCCCGATCGAGGGCCAGCACCCGCGGACCGCGCGGTCACGGCGACGGCCGACCGCGCCCGCGGACCGCCGCTCGCGGCGACGGCCGACCGCGCCCGTCGATCGCTCGCCGATCACCCGACCGCCGCTCGCGGGTCGCCCGACCACCACCCGCCGATCTCCCGGCCACGCCGCCGCCCGCCGTGCGCGGCTCGCCCCACCGCGTCGGCCGACCGCGCCGGCCGATCGCCGGGTCGCGTCGTCCTCAGCCGGCGCGCACGAGGGGGATGACGTCGCCTGCCGGCGCCGCCTGGGCGGCGAGCCATCGGGCGACGACGGAGCGGACGAGCGCTCGCTGGGCGGTGTCTGCGGCGGTCGGGACGACGGCCCGCAGCCCGCCGCCGGCGACCCCGCCGACCCGGTGCGGGAGGTCGATGCCGAGGTCGCGCAGTGCCGCCGCCGAGGCCTCGTCGCGCGCCACGACGGCCTCGCTGTGCGCGACCAGCGCTCGGGCGGTGCGCCGCGCGCGGGGGTCGAGGAGGGGCTGGGCGGCGACGTCGACGAGCAGGACGGGCTTGCGCCGGCCCCAGAGGGTGCGGGCCGCACCGGCGGCCCGCTGCAGCAGCGCGCTCGGTGCGCGGCCGCCGTCGGCCGCGATCTCCGCGAACGGGCACCCGCCCACGACGAGGAGCGCATCCGCCCGCGCCGCCTCGACGGGGAGCGCGGCGGTGCTCGCGGTCCGCACCCCGTCCGCGGGTCGAGCCGCGTCGCTGACGACGACGGGCTGCCATCCGGGCCGCCCGCCGACGGCGTCCACCGCGCTCGCCAGCGCGGCCTCGCCGCAGGGGTGACCGCCGAAGGGGTCCAGGATCAGCGCGGCCGGCATTGCTCTCCATTCCCGCCCGCGCCTGGATGTGACCGGACCATCAGGTCCGGCCGGACGGTACCCCCGCACCCCGCGTGAGATACCGCGCCCCACAACGTCTGTGCGCGATTTCGAGCCTCAGCGGCACGAGAACGCGCACAGACGTCGTTCGGCGGGCCTAGAAGCGCACGAGGCGGCCGGGGCGGGCGCCGGTGAGCTCGCCCCGCTCCTGGATGACCTCGCCGGCGACGAGGGTGGCGACGTAGCCGTCGGCTCGCTGGACGAGGCGGCGACCGCCGGCCGGCAGGTCGAACACCATCTCCGGCGCGTGGAGCGCCATCGCGTCGAGGTCGATGAGGTTGAGGTCGGCCCGCTTGCCCGGTGCGATGACACCCCGGTCCGTGAACCCGTAGGCGGCCGCGGTGCGCGACGTCTGGAGGCTGATGGCGTGCTCGAGGCCGAGGCGCTCGCCGCGGGTCCGGCCCTTCACCCAGTGGGTCAGCAGGTAGGTGGGCATGCTGACGTCGCAGATGAGGCCGCAGTGGGCGCCGCCGTCGGACAGCCCGACCGCGGTCGCCGGGTGGACCATCATCTCGAGCAGCGCCTCGTGGTCGTGGTCGGCGTAGCTGGCCAGCGGGGCGAACAGGAACGCCTTGCCGTCCTGCTCGAGGAGCCAGTCGAGGGCCACGGCCTGCGGCGAGCGACCCTCGCGCTCGGCCACCGCGGCGATGCTCGCCGACGCGGGCGGCTCGTAGTCGGGCGGGTCCCCGAGCGGGAAGATCTGCTTCCAGCGCTGCATGAGGCCGCGGGCGATCGGGTTGCGCGTGTGCGGCTCCTCGGCGAGCAGCGCCTCCCGCACCTCCGGCTGGCGAAGGAGGGCGACGCGCTCCTCGAGGGGCAGGTCACCGATCTTGCGGTACGTCGGGTGGGTGAAGAACGGGTGCAGCGACGACTGCAGCCCGAAGAGCATCCCGGTGGGTCGGCAGGACACTTGCGGGATGATCCGCCGGCCGGAGGCAGCGTCCTCGGCGGCCGCGGCGAGCGCGTCCTGGTAGGCGCGGGGCGCGTGCCCGGCCTGGGCGAGCGTGTAGGTGGCGGTCCCGCCGGTGCGCTCGACGAGCTCGACGAGCCACTCCCGCTCGTTGGCCCCACCCTGCTCGTCGGACACGAGCTGGAAGACGCCGTGGCCGACCCGGCCGATGGCGTCGCCGAGGGCGAGCAGCTCGTCGGGGGCGGCGTGGGTGCCGGGCACCAGCCCGTGCTTCGAGGTGTGGAGGATCGTGCGGCTCGTGCTGATGCCGCACGCCCCGGCCCGGAGGGCCTCCTCGGCGAGGCGCGACATCTCGGCGATCTCGCCGGCGTCGGGCTCCTCGTGGGCCCGCTCCCCCATCACGTAGGCCCGCAGCGCGGCGTGCGGCACCTGGGCGGCCACGTCGATGGCCCGGGGCGAGCGATCGAGCGCGTCGAGGTACTCCGGGAAGGTCTCCCACTCCCAGGTGATGCCCTCGTGGAGCGCGGTGCCGGGGATGTCCTCGACGCCCTCCATGAGCTCGACGAGGAAGTCCCGTCCGTCGGGCCGCACCGGCGCGAAGCCCACCCCGCAGTTGCCCATGACGACGGTGGTGACGCCGTGCCAGGACGACGGGCTGAGCTCGGGGTCCCAGCTGACCTGGCCGTCGTAGTGCGTGTGGATGTCGACCCAGCCGGGCGCGACGACGAGCCCGTCGGCGTCGAGCTCCCGCTCGCCCCGCTCGTCGACCTTGCCGACGGCGGTGATCCGCCCCCCGTCGATCGCGACGTCGGCGGTGACCGCCGCCGCCCCCGTCCCGTCCACGACGGTCCCCCCTCGAACCACCAGCTCGTGCACCTGCGCTCCCCCCGGACGACGTCTGTGTGCGATCCCGAGCCGCTGCGGCTCGGATCTGCACACAGATCTTGTCATAGGGCTTGACCGGGCGGTCTAGTTTCCGTGTCTCCGGGGCCCACCACTACCGTGGCAGCGTGACCGAGCACCCCATGAGCGAGCGCCTGGCCGAGCTGGCCAAGCGCAAGGAACAGGCCCTCCACGCTGGTTCGGAGCGGGCGGTCGAGCGCCAGCACGCCAAGGGGAAGATGCTGGCCCGCGAGCGCATCGAGTACCTCCTCGACCCCGGGTCCTTCCACGAGCTCGACATGCTCGCCCGCCACCGGGCCCACGACAGCGGCCTGGCCGAGCGCCCGTACACCGACGGCGTCATCACCGGCTGGGGCACGATCGACGGCCGCAAGGTGTTCATCTTCAGCCAGGACTTCACCGTCTTCGGCGGGGCCCTCGGCGAGGTCTTCGCCGAGAAGATCCACAAGGTCATGGACCTGGCCACCAAGGTGGGCGCCCCGCTCATCGGCCTGAACGACGGCGCCGGCGCCCGCATCCAGGAGGGCCCGGTCAGCCTCGCCAGCTACGGCGGCATCTTCCACCGCAACGTGCTCGCCTCGGGCGTGATCCCGCAGATCAGCGTGATCCTCGGCCCGTGCGCCGGCGGCGCCGTCTACTCCCCCGCGATGACCGACTTCATCTTCATGGTGAAGGAGAAGTCGCACATGTTCATCACCGGTCCCGACGTCGTGAAGACCGTGACCGGCGAGGAGGTCACCCTCGAGGAGCTCGGCGGTGCGATGGCCCACGCCGGCAAGTCCGGTGTCGCCACCTTCGTGAGCGACAGCGAGGAGGCCGTCCTCGACGAGGTCCGCTACCTCCTCAGCTTCCTCCCGGCGAACAACCTCGAGGAGCCCCCGGCGATCGCCCCGCTCGACGACCCCATGCGGGAGTGCCCGGAGCTGCGCGACATCATGCCGCCCAGCCCGAACATCCCCTACGACATGAAGGCCGTCATCCAGGCCGTCGTCGACGACGGGGACTACGTCGAGTACTTCCCGCACTGGGCCGGGTCGATCACCTGCGGCTTCGCCCGCCTGAACGGCCAGCCGGTCGGCATCGTCGGCAACCAGCCGATGGTCCTCGCCGGTGTGCTGGACGTGAACTCCTCCGAGAAGGCCGCCCGCTTCGTGCGGACCTGCGACGCCTTCAACATCCCGCTCGTGACCTTCGTCGACGTGCCCGGCTTCCTGCCCGGCGTCGACCAGGAGCACGGCGGCATCATCCGCCACGGCGCCAAGCTGCTCTACGCCTACTGCGAGGCCACCGTCCCGCGGATCCAGGTCATCACCCGGAAGGCCTACGGCGGCGCCTACGTGGTCATGAACTCGAAGTCGATCGGCGCCGACCTCGCCTTCGCCTGGCCGTCGGCCGAGCTCGCCGTCATGGGCCCGCAAGGCGCCGTCGAGATCGTGTACCGCAAGGAGCTGGCTGACGCCGAGGACCCGGAGGCCCGCCGAGCCGAGCTGGTCGAGGAGTACACGGAGCGCTTCTGCAACCCGTACGTGGCGGCTGAGCGCGGCTTCGTGGACGACGTCATCGACCCGGCCGAGACCCGCATCAAGCTCATCGCCGGCCTCGAGGTGCTCCGCTCGAAGCGCGAGGAGCTCCCGAAGCGCAAGCACGGGAACGTCCCGCTGTGAGCGACGGGGTCCAGATCTCCCCAGTCCCGACCGAGGAGGAGGCGGTGGCCATCGTCGCCGCCATCGACGCGGCCTGGCCGCGCCCGGTCGTCGTGGCCGAGCAGCCCCGCACGCCGCGCTGGCGCTTCGCCGGCCGGTGGTGGTCGAAGCCCATCCCGGTCCGCCGCGACCGTCCCTGGTAGCCGCCGCGCCCCCACAGGCGTGATCCGGACATAGGGTGCGGCAGGTGAGCGAGCTCCCGCCGCCCGCGCGCTCTCGCCGTCACCACCCCGGTGCCGCCCGCCGGCGCGCGGCTGCCGACGGGGAGGGCTGACCGACCTGTGGCCGGGCCCGAGGTCACGACCGTGGCGGACGACGAGGTGGTCGTCCACGAGGGGACCACCGTCCGCACCTACCGCGACCTGACCCCCGACGCCGAGCACGACCTCGACGGCCTCCACGTCCGCACCCTCCCCCGCCTCGGCGAGCGCCTGGCCACCGTCGCCACGGTGAACGACGTCCACTTCGGCGAGGAGGAGGCCGGGCTGATGGAGGGCCTGGCCGACGGACCGACCTTCCGCTCGCCCCCCGGCGCGCCGCCGTACCCGGAGCTCATGAACCGCGCCGCCGTGGCGGAGATCGAGGCGGTCCACCCGGACGCGGTCGTCGTGAAGGGCGACCTCACCGCCGAGGGGACAGAGGAGGAGTACGCGGCCTTCCTCGACGTCTACGCCACCGCCTTCCGGGCGCGGCTCACCCACGTGCGGGGCAACCACGACGCCTACCGGCACCAGACCTTCGCCCCGTCCGGCCCGCAGCGCGTCGACGTGCCCGGGCTGACGATCGCGCTGCTCGACACGACCGTGCCCGGGGCCTCCGGCGGCGCGGTGGACGCCGACCAGCTCGAGTGGCTCGACGCGCTGGCCGCCGAGGCCGACCGCCCGGTGCTCGTCCTCGGGCACCACCACCCGTGGGCGCCGGGCTCCGCGTCGCGGCCGCCGGCGTACTTCGGCATCAACCCCGACGACTCCGAGCGCCTTGTCGAGCTCGTCGCCCGCCGCCCGCGCATCCTCGGCTACGCCTGCGGGCACACCCACCGCAACCGGGTGCGGCGCTTCGCTGCGACCGGTGACCGGCCGTGGGCCGAGGTGGCCTGCGTGAAGGACTTCCCCGGCACCTGGGCGGAGTACCGGGTGTTCGAGGGCGGGGTGCTTCAGGTCCACCGTCGCATCTCGACCCCGGAGGCCCTCGAATGGTCCGAGCAGACCCGGGGGATGTTCGCCGGCCTCTACGGCGACTACGCGCTGGGTCGCCTCGAGGACCGCTGCTTCGCCATGCCCGTCACGTCCGGCTGAGCCCCACTCCGCCGCGCCCCACCGTGGCGCACCGGCGGCGGCGCCGACCGATCAGGCCGACGGGCTCGGCTCGTCCTCGGCCGCGGTGTCGTCCTCGTCGCGGGGCAGCCAGGCCGGCGGCTCGTGGGCGCCGAGGGGCGGCCCGGCCCAGCGGATGGCGCCGGGTGTGGCCGAGAGCCGGGCGATCACGTTCTGCATGACGACCCCGTCGACCTCCACCGTCGACTGCCGGGCGGCGTAGTGGGGGTCGGCGGCGATGTCGGCCATGTCGTAGACGGGCGCCGCCGCGGCCTGGGCGGCCTCGAACTCGGCCAGCACCTCGTCCTGGGTGCGGGCGGCGCACCACTCGGCCATGCGGGCGTCGATCTCGTCGCGGGCGGCGATGCGGCCGTTGAAGCTGCGCAGGTCCTCCCGGTCGCCGAGCCCGATGAGGTCGAGGACCCGGCGGGCGACGGTCTCGGCGGAGGTCGACACGGCGACCCACTTCCCGTCGGCGCACTGCCAGGTGCCCCGCGGCACCGTGTACGGGATGCCCGAGCCCATGCGGGGCTGGAGGTAGCCGAGCGCGGCGTGGGCGGCGGGCAGCGGGCCCATGCACTGGAAGAGCGACTCGAGCAGGTTCACGTCGACGACCTGCCCCACCCCGGACCAGAGGGCGACCATCGTGGCGAACGCGGCAGCGAGGGCAGTGACCTCGTCGGTCAGCGCGATCGGGGGCAGGAGCGGCCCGCCGTCGGGCTCGCCGTTCAGCGCCGCGTAGCCGGACATCGCCTCGGCCAGGGTGGCGAACCCGGCCCGGTGGGCGTACGGGCCGTTCTGGCCGAACCCGGTGACCCGGGTGATGACGAGGCGGGGATTGACCTCGAGGAGGACGTCAGGGCCGAGGCCGAGGCGCTCGAGCGTCCCGGGCCGGAAGTTCTCGATGAGCACGTTCGCCTCGCGGACGAGCTCGAGCAGCGTCGCCTTGTCGGCCTCGTCCTTCAGGTCGAGGGTGACGCAGCGCTTGTTGCGGCCGACGACCTTCCAGTGCAGCGACGTGCCGTCCCGCGGGTCGGGGAACCCCATCGTGCGGGTGCTGTCCCCCACCTCCGGGCGCTCGACCTTGAGCACGTCGGCGCCGTAGTCACCGAGGTACTTCGCCGCGCCGGGGCCGGCGATGACGGTGGCCAGGTCGAGGACCCGGACCCCGTGCAGCGGCCCCCGGGGCGGCGGCGTGCCCGCGCTCACCGGCGCGTCAGCGGCCGGCCGAGGCCAGCTCGACGATGTCCGTCATGATGCGGCTGAGCTCGAAGTCCTTCGGCGTGTAGACGGCGGCGACGCCGGCGTCGAGCAGGGCCCTGCGGTCCTCCTCGGGGATGATGCCGCCGGCGATGATCGGCGCCTCGACGCCGAGGTCCCGGGCCCGCCGCACGACCTCGGGCACGAGCTCGAGGTGGCTGCCCGACAGGATCGACAGGCCGACGAGGTCCACGTCCTCGTCGAGGGCCACCGACGCGATCTGCTCGGGGGTCAGGCGGATGCCCTGGTAGATGACCTCGAGGCCGGCGTCGCGGGCGGCCACGGCGATCTGCTCGGCGCCGTTGCTGTGGCCGTCGAGGCCCGGCTTGGCGACGAGGATGCGGGGCGGACCGCCCGGCAGCGCGCGCACCCGCTCGGCGAGCTCCCGCAGCTTGTCGGTGCCGCCGCCGGCGCCGACGGCGGCGGCCACGCCGGTGGGCGCCCGGTACTCGCCGAAGACCTCGCGCAGCGCGCCGGCCCACTCACCGGTGGTGCCCCCGGCCTTCGCGAGGGCGATGGTCGCCTCCATGATGTTCTCGTCGGTGCTGGCCACCCGGCGCAGCTCGTCGAGCGCCCGGTCGACGGCGTCCTGGTCCCGCTCGGCCCGCCAGCGCTCGACGTCGGCGATCGTCTCCGCCTCGACGGCGGGGTCGACCTTCAGGATCGAGCCCTCGCCCTCGAGCGGGGACGGCAGGGCCTCGGTGAAGCGGTTCACGCCGACGACGGTCAGCTCACCGCTCTCGAGCTTGCGCATGCGCTCGGCGTGGCTGGCCACGAGGCGACCCTTGAGCTCCTCGATGGCCTCGAAGGCGCCGCCCATGTCGAGGACCTCCTGGAGCTCGGCCCAGGCGCCCTCGACGAGCTCGTCGGTGAGGCCCTCCATGACCTTGGAGCCCTCGAAGAGGTCGCCGTACTCGAGCAGGTCGGTCTCGTAGGCGAGGACCTGCTGCATGCGCAGCGCCCACTGCTGGTCCCAGGGGCGGGGCAGGCCGAGGGCCTCGTTCCACGCCGGCAGCTGGATCGACCGGGCCCGGGCGTCCCGGGAGAGGGTGACGCCGAGCATCTCGAGGACGATGCGCTGGACGTTGTTCTCCGGCTGGGACTCGGTGAGGCCGAGGCTGTTCACCTGCACCCCGTAGCGGAAGCGGCGGGCCTTGGGGTCGGTCACGCCGTAGCGCTCGAGGCCGATGCGGTCCCACAGCCGGGTGAAGGCCCGCATCTTCGCCGTCTCCTCGACGAAGCGGATGCCGGCGTTCACGAAGAAGCTGATCGACGCGAACACCTGGGGGAACCGGTCCTCGGGGACCTGGCCGGACTCCTTGACCGCGTCGAGCACGCCGATGGCGGTGGCCAGCGAGTAGGCGAGCTCCTGGACGGGCGTCGCCCCCGCCTCCTGGAGGTGGTAGCTGCACACGTTCATCGGGTTCCACTTGGGGACCCGCTCGTTGCAGAAGGCGATCATGTCGACGATCAGCCGGCGCGACGGGAGCGGCGGGAAGATGTAGGTCCCCCGCGACAGGTACTCCTTGACGATGTCGTTCTGCGTCGTGCCCCGCAGCGCCTCGCTCGGGACGCCCTGGTTCTCGGCGTGGGCGACGTAGAGGCCGAGCAGCCACGCCGCCGGCGCGTTGATCGTCATCGACGTGTTCATCTCGCCGACGGGGATGCCGTCGAGGAGCTCGGCCATGTGGCCGAGGTGGGCCACGGGCACGCCGACCTTGCCCACCTCGCCCCGGGCGAGCACGTGATCGGGGTCGTACCCGGTCTGCGTCGGGAGGTCGAAGGCGATCGACAGGCCCGTCTGGCCCTTGGCGAGGTTCGAGCGGTAGAGCTCGTTGCTGGCCTTGGCCGTGGAGTGGCCCGAGTACGTGCGGATCATCCACGGGCGGTCCGGCTGCTCGAGGCGCACAGTCATGCCAAATGATCCCCTTCCGGGCCGACCACCGCCAAACTCCCCCACCCGCGCACCCGCGTCCGGACGGCAGCGGGATCGCAGCCCTCCAGACGCCGGATCGCGGTGGTCCGGGGTGCGCGCGGGGCCCGGCTCAGGAGCGCCAGATCGGCGGGAGGGGCGCCTGCAGCGCGGCGTCGAGGAGGGCGAGGTAGCGGGCTCGGGGGACCTCGATGACGCCGAGGCTGGCGAGGTGGTCCGTGCGCCACTGCACGTCGAGGAGGCGGCGCTCGTCGCCGTCGTCGCGGAGCAGCTCGACGAGGCCGACGAGGGCGGCCTTCGACGCGTCCGTGCGGCGGTGGAACATCGACTCGCCGGCGAACAGGCCGCCGACGGCGACGCCGTAGAGGCCCCCGGCCAGGCCGTCCTCGTCCCAGGCCTCGACGCTGTGGGCCCACCCGAGGCGGTGGAGGAGGGCGTACGCGGCCCGCACCGGCGGGGTGATCCAGTGGCCGGGGCGGGATCGGTCGGCGCACGCGTCGATGACCTGCTCGAAGGCGGTGTCGACGCGGATCTCGTAGCGCCGGCACGACCGGCGCAGGGAGCGGGACACCCGCAGCCCGTCGAGGGGCAGGACGCCGCGGGGGTCGGGCGACCACCACGCGATCGGGCCGTCCTCGTCGAGGGGCATCGGGAAGAGCCCGGTGCGGTAGGCGGCGAGCAGGGTCCCCGGCTCGAGGTCCGCCCCGACGCCGACGATGCCGTGCGCGTCGGCGGTGGACGGGTGCGGAAGCACCCACGCGCTGGTGGGCGGTTCCGTCGGCACCGCTACTTCGTCGTCGCCATGCCGCCGTCGACGGGGAGGACGGCGCCGGTGATGAAGCTGGCCGCCGCTGAGGCGAGGAAGACGGCGGTCCCGGCCATGTCCTCGTCCCGCCCGATCCGCTTGAGCGGCATGCCGGCGGCCAGGTTCTCCTCGCCGACGGCCTCGATCGTCCCCTTCATCATCCGGGACCGGAACGGGCCGGGGGCGATGGCGTTCACCGTGATGGTGGGTGCGAGGTGCTTGGCCAGGTGGCGGGTGAGCTGGTGGACGGCGGCCTTGGAGGCCCCGTAGGCGTAGGTCTCGAGGGCGGGCACGTGGATGCCGTCGATCGAGCCGATGTTGATGATCCGGGCGGGGTCGTCCTGCCGGCCGGCGGCCCGGAGGAGCGGCAGCAGGAACTTCGTGGTGTGGAAGACGCCCTCGACGTTGAGGTCGAGGACCCGGGCCCAGGAGGCGTGGTCCTGCTCGGCCAGGGGCGCACCCCAGGTGGCGCCGGCGTTGTTCACGAGGATGTCGAGGGAGTCCCAGCGGTCGGCGACGGCCTCGCCGAGCTGCCGGCACCCGTCCTCGGTCGACAGGTCGGCGACGACGTAGCTGCAGGTGCCGATCTGCGAGAGCTCGTCGGTGACCTCCCGGAGGGAGGTCTCCTTGCGGGAGGCGATGAGGACCTCGACCCCGGCCTGCACGAAGCCCCTGGCGATCATCGTCCCGATCCCGCTGCCACCCCCGGTGACGACGGCCCGCTTCCCCTCGATGTCGAACAGCCCCAGCGACGCCATGGCCTCAGTTGCTACCAGAGCCACCCCCGCCCGTCGCCCCACTCCCCCGCCAAGTGCGCGAACTCGTCGACGAAAAGCAGCAGGAACGCCGCCTTTCGTCGACGAGTTCGCAGGAGAGAGGGGGCCGCAGGACAGCGAACGGCCGCCCCGGAGGGCGGCCGTGCACGGAACCAGCTCGTGTCCCGGCGCTCCGCTCCGGGATCGAAGGCTCAGTAGTCGTAGAACCCGGAGCCGGACTTCCGGCCGAGCTTGCCGGCGGCGACCATGCGGCGCAGCAGCGGCTGCGGCGCGTAGTTCGGGTCGCGGAACTCCTCGTAGAGGGCGTCGAGGATCGACAGGGAGGTGTCGAGGCCGACGAGGTCGAGGAGGGCGAACGGGCCCATCGGGAAGTTGCAGCCGCCCTTCATGGCGGTGTCGATGTCGTCCCGGTTGGCGGTGCCGTTCTCCAGCATCCTGATGGCGTTGTTGAGGTACGGGAACAGCAGCGCGTTCACGATGAACCCGGCCCGGTCCTTCACCTCCACGACGTCCTTGCCGCAGGCGGTGGCGAAGGCCTTCGCCGTGTCGACCGTCTCCGGGGTGGCGGTGAGCGGGGCGATGACCTCGACGAGCTTCATCATCGGGGCCGGGTTGAAGAAGTGGATGCCGACGACCTTGTCGGGCCGCGAGGTCGCCACGGCGAGCTCGGTGACCGAGAGGGTCGAGGTGTTCGTGGCGAGGATGGCGTCGGCCTTGAGGATCCCGTCGAGCTCGGCGAAGAGCGCCTTCTTGACCGCGAGGTCCTCGACCACGGACTCGATGACGAGGTCGCAGTCGGCCAGCGCGCCGAGGTCGTCGGTGCCGCTGACCCTCCCCCCGATCTCCTTGGCCACCGCCTCATCGAGGCGGCCCTTCTCGACCTGCTTGGCGAGGGACCGCTCGAGCGACGAGACCATCGCATCGGCCGAGGACTGCTGCCGCGAGCGCAGGATCACTTCAACCCCCGCCTTGGCCGCCACCTCGGCGATGCCTGAACCCATGATCCCGGAACCGACGATCCCCAGTCGTGTGATGTCCATGCGCGGACGCTACCGATCGGTAACTGCAGGCGCCAAAGGGGGCATGACGGGCGCGACGGGCGCGGGAGGGCGATGGCGTGCGAGGGGACGGGTCGGCGCGGGGTAGCGTCCGGACGATGCCCGGCCACCTCGCTCTCGTCGGCGGCGCCGAGTGGCGCGCCGGATGCGACTTCGACCGCGACCTCCTGGAGGCGGCGGGCACCGACGAGGTGCTCGTCCTCCCGACGGCCTCGGCCTACGAGCACCCGGACCGCACCGTGGAGGCGGCGGCCCGGTGGTTCGAGGGACTGGGCGCCCGGGTGGCGGGCGTGCCGGTCCTGACCCGCCGGGACGCGCTGGACGGGTCGCTGGCCGAGCGCCTGGCAGCGGCCCGGTTCGTCTACCTGGGCGGCGGGTCCCCGATGCACCTGCGGTCCGTGCTGAAGGACTCGCCGGTGTGGGACGCCCTGGTGGGCGCCTGGGAGGCCGGAGCGGTCGTGGCCGCCACGGGAGCGGGGGCGATGGTCCTCTGCGACCCCCTGGTCGACCCGCGCGGCGGGGCGCTGACCCTCGGGCTCGGCCTCGTCGCCCCGATGGCCGTGATCCCGCACCACGACACGTGGAGCGAGGACAAGGAGAAGCGGACGCTGAAGATCGCCCCGCCGTCGCTGCCGGTGGCCGGGGTGGACGAGCGCACCGCGCTCATCCGCTCGCCGGAGGGGACGTGGCGCAGCGCCGGCGCGGGCGAGGTGACCGTGTACCTGGCCGGGAAGCCCGCCGGCCTCGACGCCCTCCCCTGAGCCCGCAGCCCGGCGCCTGACCGCTCGCGGCGAGGGCGCGCGGGCCAGGCCCAAATGGCCCGAACGGGTCATGGACGCGCGTCGCCCGCGCCCTGGACCATTGCCGCGCCGGATCACGGAGGACGCGCGGCTGATGGAGGCCATGCACGAGCGAGTCAGTGCGGCGGGCCAGGACCCCGCGCTCATCGTCGCGCTCGCCGGCGCGGCGGTCCTGGCCATCGTGGCGGCCTTCGTGGCGCCCTGGCTCGGAGTGCTCGGCCTGATCGTCGTGCTCGCCGTGCTCGTCCTGGCGTGGCGGCTGGCCGGCGGGACGGGCCTGCAGATCCAGCAGATCGAGCGGCTGCGCCAGGCCGAGCTGGCGCTGGCCGCGGCGGACTCCACCGAGGAGGCGGCCCAGGAGCTGGCCGAGCACGCGATCGCGCTCCTCGGCGCCCCGGGTGCGACCGTGATCATCGAGGGCATCGGCGACACGGTGCGCGTCACCCGGGGCGACCCCCGCACGTCGGTGTACGGCGACGGCAGCCGGATGCGCCTCCTCGACGACGCGGGCGTGCCGTGCGGCTCGATCGCCGTGTGCGCCCGGGCCGACGGCCGGGACTACAGCCCGCAGCAGGAGCGGATGCTCGACGCGCTGGCGCAGCGGGTCTCCTCGACCCTGCACCGGCTGTCACTCATGAGCGACGTCGAGGCGGAGCGGCGGACGATCGCCGACGTCCTCGAGTCGTCGTCGGACGGCATCTTCACCGTCGGCCTCGACCTCATGGTCCGGTCGTGGAACCCGGCCATGGCCCGGATCACCGGCATCCCCACCGACGAGGCGGTCGGCGCCCCCGTCGGGCACGTGTTCGCCCCCGTCGACGAGCACGGGGGTCGTCGCCACGGCGCCGACGACCCGGGCCGGACCGGTGTCGCCCAGACGCACCTCGTGCGCATCGAGGGGGCCGGCGGCGAGGAGCGCTGGCTGACCTGCAGCTGGTCCCCGCTGTCGGAGGGCGGGTACGTGGTCGTGGCCCGCGACGACTCGGAGCGCAAGAAGGTCCAGGACGACAAGGACGGCTGGATCGCCCAGGTGAGCCACGAGCTGCGCACCCCGCTGACGCCGATCAAGGGCTTCCTCCAGACGCTCCAGCAGCGCGACGACGAGCTGTCCCCGCAGCAGCGCCGGCGCATCTACGAGGTGATGGCCAAGGAGGAGCACCGCCTCGAGCTCCTCGTGTCGAGCCTCCTGCAGGCCACCACGATCGACCAGCACGGCCTCGTGGTGGTGGCCGAGGCGCTCGACTGGCCGGCCGTGGTGGCCGAGCAGGTGGACGCCATCCGGCGGGCCGACCCGTCCCGGGACATCGAGGTCCAGTTCGCGGAGGGCGCGGCCGGGGTGGTGGCCGACCCGGTCCTGTCGGCGCGGGTGCTGGCCAACCTGCTCGGCAACGCCCTCAAGTACACGCCGACCGGCTCACCGATCGAGGTGCACGTGCACCGCGACGGCGCGGCGGTGGTGACGGTCGTGCGGGACCACGGCCCCGGGATCGCCCCAGGCGACCGGGAGCGCATCTTCGAGAAGTTCACCCGCCTGGGCGACCACCTGACCCGCCCGCAGCAGGGCGTGGGCCTCGGTCTCTACATCGCCCGCTCGTCGGTGGAGCAGATGGGCGGGCAGATCTGGTGCGACGCCGCGCCCGGTGGGGGCACGCGCTTCGGCTTCACGCTCCCGGCGAGCGAGGTGGTCCCGCGAGCGGAGGCGGCGGCGGTCACCGCCGACGGCACCGACTCGCGGTGAGCGCCGACGTCAGCGGCGGGCGAGGAGCGCTTCGGCGATCTGCACCGCGTTGAGGGCGGCGCCCTTGCGGAGGTTGTCGCCGGAGAGGAAGAAGGCGAGGCCCCGCCCGTCGGGGACGGTGGGGTCGACGCGGAAGCGGCCGACGTGGGTGACGTCGCCGCCGGTCACCTCGAGCGGGGTGGGCACGTCGGCGAGCTGGACGCCGGCCGCGTCGGCCAGCGCGGCCTTGGCCTCGGCCGGGCTGATGGGCCGGGCGAAGCGGGCGTTGACGGCCATGGAGTGCCCGGTGAACACGGGGACCCGCACGCAGAGGGCAGAGACCTGGAGGTCGGGCAGCTCGAGGATCTTGCGGCTCTCGTTGCGGAGCTTCTGGTCCTCGTCGGTCTCGTCGAGGCCGTCGTCCACGAAGCTGCCGGCCTGGGGGACGATGTTGAAGGCGATCGTCTTCGGGAACTTCTCCGCGGCCGGGAAGTCCACGGCGGTGCCGTCGTGGGTGAGGGCAGCGGCCTGACCGGCCACCTTCTGGACCTGCTGGTCGAGCTCCTCGACGCCGGCGAGCCCGCCGCCGGAGACGGCCTGGTAGGTGCTGACCACCATCGCCTCGAGCCCGGCGGCCGCGTCGAGCGGCTTGAGCACGGGCATGGCGACCATCGTCGTGCAGTTCGGGTTGGCGACGATCCCCTTGGGGATGGTGTCGAGGGCGTGCGCGTTCACCTCGGGGACCACGAGCGGCACGTCGGGGTCCATGCGCCACGCCGAGGAGTTGTCGACGACGGTGGCGCCCGCCTCGGCCACCCGGGGGGCGAGGGCGAGCGAGGCCGTCTTGCCGGCCGAGAAGAGGGCCAGGTCGAGCCCGTCGTAGGAGGCGGCCTCGGCGTCCTCGACGGTGAGGTCCCGCCCCTTCCAGGTGATGGTCCGCCCGGCGGAGCGGGCCGAGGCGAAGAGCCGCAGCTCCTCGACCGGGAAGTCCCGCTCCTCGAGGATCCGCAGCATGACCCCACCGACCTGCCCGGTCGCTCCGAAGACGCCAACACGCATGGCACCCAGGCTAGGGCTCCCCCACCCGCCCTCCCCAATGTGATGCGCGAGCGCGGCGCCCCGTGCCGAGCGCCGCAGGCGGGCGCAGCCCGCCGAAGACGACCTAGCCCAGGAACGCGTCGTGCAGGACCTGGACGGCCTGCTCGACCTGCGCCTGGCGGACGATGCAGGAGATCCGGATGGCGGACGTCGAGATCATCTCGATGTTGATGCCGTTGGCGGCCAGCGTCTCGAAGGTGGTGGCGGCCACGCCGGGGTTCGTCTTCATGCCGGCGCCGACGAGGCTCACGCGGGCGATGTCGCCGTCGGTGCTGACGCCGGCGGCGCCGATCTCGGTCTGGAGGCCCTCGGTGACCTCGCGGGCGATCTCGAGGTGCTCGTGGGGGACCGTGAAGGAGATGTCGGTGACGCCGTGGTCGGACACGTTCTGCACGATCATGTCGACGTTGACCTGGCGGTCGGCGAGCAGGCGGAACAGCCGGGCCGCGATGCCGGGCTGGTCGGGCACCCCGGTGACGGTCACCTTGGCCTCCGAGGTGTCGTGGACGACGGCGGAGACGATGGCCTGCTCCATGGTGGGGTCCTCCTCCTGCACCCAGGTGCCGGGCTCCCAGGTGAACGCTGAACGGACGTGCAGGCGCACGTTCCAGGTGCGGGCGAACTCGACGGACCGCATGGCCGGCTTCGGGCAACCGTTGGCGGTCATCTCGAGCATCTCGTCGAAGCTGATGGCGCTCATCCGGCGGGCGGTCGACACGACGCGGGGGTCGGCGGTGAACACGCCGCTGACGTCGGTGTAGAGCTCGCAGGAGTCGGCGCCGAGGGCATGGGCCAGCGCGACGGCGGTCGTGTCGGAGCCGCCGCGGCCGAGGAACGTCACGTCGCGGGTCTCGCCGGAGACGCCCTGGGCGCCACCGATCACGGGCACGCGCCCGGCGTCGAGGGCGGCGCGGAGGCGCTCAGGGCGCAGCTCGAGGATCTTGGCGTTGGTGTGCTCGGCGTCGGTGATGAAGCCGGCCTGGCTGCCGGTGAAGCTGTCGGCGGGCACGCCGAGGTCGTGGAGGGCCATGCACACGAGGGCGGTGGCCTTGCGCTCGCCGGCGGTGATGAGCATGTCCATCTCGCGGCCGGGGCGGACCTTGGACACCTCGGAGGCGAGGCGGAGCAGCTCGTCGGTCTCCTTGCCCATCGCGCTGACGACGAGGACGACGTCGTCGCCCCGCCGGCGGGTGCGCGCGACGTGGTCCGCCACCTCGCGGATGCGCTCGGGGTCGGCGACGGACGTGCCGCCGAACTTCTGGACGACGAGAGCCACGAGGTCGCACGCTACCGCCGCCCCGACACCCCTCCGAAAACAACGTCTGTGTGCGGTTCCGAGCCGCAGCGGCTCGAGAACGCACACAGACGTTGGGTTCGGGCGGCGGGGTGGTCGACATCAGCGTGGCGGGCGGGCCCCACTAACGTCACCCGCCATGCCCAGCCAGAAGCGACAGCGACAGGATGAGGGCCGGCTCGCCCGGTTGGAGGCCGAGCGGGCCGCCCAGCAGGCGGCGCAGCGGCGCAAGAACCTGAAGTGGCTGCTCGGGATCCTCGGCGCCGTCGTGCTCGCCGCCCTCGCCATCTCCGTCTTCAGCGGCGGGGGCGACGACGATGACGACGTCGCGACGGAGGACACCACCACCACCACGACGGCCGCCGACGGCGAGGACGGCGAGGACACGCCCACCCCCGTCGAGGTCATCCTCCCCGGCCAGGGCGCGTCGATCACCGGGGAGACCCCGTGCCCGCCGGCCGACGGCTCGGCCGCTCGCACCACGTCGTTCGAGCAGGCCCCGCCGATGTGCATCGACACGGCGAAGACCTACACGGCGACGCTGCACACCACCGAGGGCGACATCGTCATCGAGCTCGACGACGAGGCGGCGCCGCAGACCGTGAACAACTTCGTGGTCCTCGCCCGGTACCACTACTACGACAACGTGCCGTTCCACCGGATCATCCCCGGCTTCATGATCCAGGGCGGCGACGCCGTCGGCCCGATCCCGGGCACCGGCGGCCCCGGCTACACCTTCGCCGACGAGCTCCCGATCGGTGACGACCCCTACCCGACCGGCACGATCGCCATGGCCAACTCGGGTCCCGACACCAACGGCAGCCAGTTCTTCATCACCGTCGAGGGCGGCGGGGCCCGGCTGTCGCCGGACTACACCGCCTTCGGCCGGGTCGTGGCGGGCCAGGACGTCGTGGACGCCATCAACCAGCACGGCATGCAGACCGACACGTCGGACGGCGCGCCGACCAAGGCCATCGCCATCACCTCGGTCGAGATCACCGAGGCCTGATCCGCGGCGGGGCCGGCGGCGCGGGCGTGCGACGTCCGGCCGCCGGCCCTGGCGCGTCCGGCCTCCAGCGGGCGCCGGCGGCGAGCCGGCGCGACCGCGCCGCGTGGCGCGGGGCTAGCAGCGGCAGGGGCGGCCGCCGCAGCGGGGGCAGCCGGCGGCGTAGCGGGACGCGGCCTCGTCCAGGGAGAGGCCGAGCTGGTCGGCCAGCGAGGCCAGCCAGGCGAGCACGTCGCCGAGCTCGTGGAGCTGCTCGTCGCGCGTGCCCTTGCGGGCCGCCTGGGCCAGCTCGCCGAGCTCCTCGGCCAGCCAGGCCACGGTGGCGGGGATGCCCCGGGCCCGGTCCCGCTCGCCGTAGGTCTCCCGCATCAGGTCTTGCAGCTCGGTCAGCTCCACGGGCGGCGACTGTAGGGACGCCCCCGCCGCGCCGTCGCCTCAGTTCGGGACGGCGGCGGCGTCCGCGGGCACGGAGCGGAGCTGGCGGCTCGTGATGACGTGGTCGGCCACCCCGTACCCGACGGCCTCCTCGTCGCGCAGGATGAAGTCCCGGTCGAGGTCGGCGACGATGCGCTCGCGGGGCTGACCGGTGTGCCGGACGAGCGCCTCGACCATGCGCTCGCGCATCGTCACCATCTCGCGGACCTGGATCTCGAGGTCCGTGGACTGGCCCTGGGCACCGCCGTGGGGCTGGTGCAGGAGCACGCGGGCGTTGGGCAGGACCGAGCGCTTCCCGGGCGCGCCGCCGGCCAGCAGCACGGCGGCGGCGGAGGCGGCCTGACCCACGCAGATCGTCGCCACGTCCGGGCCGAGGTACTGCATCGTGTCGTAGATGGCGAAGAGGGCGACCATGTCCCCGCCGGGCGAGTTGATGTACAGGCTGATGTCGCGGTCGGGGTCCTCCGACTCGAGGTGGAGGAGCTGAGCCACGACGAGGTTGGCCACCGTGTCGTCGATGGCGGTCCCGAGGAACACGATCCGCTCCCGCAGGAGCCGGGAGTAGATGTCGTAGGCCCGCTCGCCGCGGGTCGTGCTCTCGATCACGGTGGGGACGAGCATGCTGCCTCCTGATGCGCAACTGTTGGGTTGCACATGGAGGGTACGGGTGCATCGACCCACGCGCAACCGTAGAGTTGCGGCATGGATCCGATCGTCACCCGCGAGGTCACCGTCGACGCCCCCCTCGAGGACGTCTGGGAGGCCGTGACCGACGAGGCCACCCGCGCCGACTGGCTGGCCGAGGACGGGGCCGACCGGCCCCTCCAGGTCGAGGAGACCGTCGAGCGCGAGCGGATCACCTGGCGCTGGGGCCCCGACGAGGACGGCCCGGCCTCCACGGTGACGATCACGCTGCGCCCCCACGACGACGGCACCACCAGCGTGCACGTGGTCGAGCGCCTCCTCGCCCCCGCCGCGCGGGCCTCGGCCAGCGCGGTGCTCGCCGGCGCGGCGTGGGACCGGCGCCTGCTCGGTCTGGAGCTGTGCCTGGTCCTCGGCCTCGCGCGGGTGTGAGCGGCCCGGAGCGCACCTTCGCCGCGCTGGGCGACCCCACCCGCCTCGAGCTCTTCGAGGCCCTGAGCCGGGGCGGGCCGGCCACGGCGACCGACCTGGCGCGCGACCGGCCGATCAGCCGGCAGGCCGTCGCGAAGCACCTCGGCGTCCTGCGGGAGGCCGGGCTCGTGGCCGCGGAGCGGGCGGGGCGGGAGACCCGCTTCCACGCCACCCCCGAGGCCCTGGAGCCCGCGGCCCGCTGGATGCGCGACGTGGGGGCCGCGTGGGACCGCCGCCTCGAGCGCCTGACCGCCCGGGTCCGCGGTGCCTGATCCCGGCGATCCCCGCCGAACCGGAATCCCGGGAACCGACGCCGGGTCGCCCGACGTCCAACCCGGCATGACGAGACGCACCCGCACCGCGATCGTGGCCCTCTTCGCCGCCGGAGCCCTGCTCGGCGCCTGCGGCGACGACGACGACAGCGTCGTGGCCGGCGACGACACGACCGAGCAGCCCGGCGACACGACCGCCGCCGACGGCAGCGACCCGACGGACGGGGCGGCCGGCGGCATCCAGCTCGGCCCGGACGCCATCGGCACGATCAAGCTCGTCGACGGCGGCGGCGCCCGCATCGTCGACGTGAACGACCCCTACTACGAGGGCATGGGCCTCACCGGCGAGGCCATGGAGGTCGTCGACGGCGACGGCCAGCCCGCCGAGCTGGTGGCCGGCGCCCGCGGCGAGGTCTTCCTCGCCCCCGACACCGGCTGCCGCGAGTCGTACCCCGTGCAGTGCGACGTCATGAAGGTGATCGTCCGCCAGTAGCCCTCCCCGCCCGCGCCGGGCTTGCACGCACCGGCGCGGGCGGCCGAGGGTGTCGCGTGCCCTCCGCGCTCGACCCCACCTCGGCGGACGCGCCCGTCATCCACACGTTCTCGCCCCGGCGGCGGGCGCTGTCGGCCCGCCGCGCCCGCATCCTCGAGGAGCACGGCGAGGCGTGGAGCCTCGACCCCGAGGGGCCGCCGCTCGACCTCGCGGCGGTCTTCGGCCGCACCGCGCCGGTCGTCCTCGAGATCGGGATCGGCCTGGGGGAGGCGGCCGTCGAGATGGCCACCGCCGACCCGGGCACCGACGTCATCGGCATCGACGTGCACACCCCCGGCATCGCCGCCGCCATCGACGCGATCGTCAAGCGGGGCCTGCGCAACCTCCGCCTCGTGCACGGCGACGCCCTCCGCTTCGTGCGGCGCCTCCCCGCCGGCTCCCTGCAGGGCATCCGAATCTTCTTCCCGGACCCGTGGCCGAAGGCCCGGCACCGCCGCAAGCGCCTCGTCACCGAGGCGAACCTCGAGCGGCTCGTCCCGCTGCTCGGCGCGGGCGGCTGGCTCCACGTCGCCACCGACATCAGCGACTACGCGCAGCAGGTCACCCGGGTGTGCGGGGCCCACCCGCAGCTGGAGGGCGGGCGCATCGACCGGCCGGCCGAGCGGCCCGTCACGCGCTACGAGCGCAAGGCGCGGGCGGCGGGGCGCCCCGTGGCCGACCTCCGCTTCGTCCGCCGCGCTTGAGCTGCGGAACAACCGAGCGCCCTCGGGGGTTGCAGGAGGTGCCCCAGCCCCCGACCTCGGAGTTGCGCGCCCCGTGACCGAACCCGCACCCCTCCCCCCGCTCCCCGGCGGCCCCTACGACGTCGAGTTCTTCTTCGATCCCGGCTGCCCGTTCGCGTGGCAGACCTCGGTGTGGATCCGCCGCGTCGCCGAGCTGCGCGACGTGAAGATCGGCTGGCGCTTCATCTCGCTGCGCCACATCAACCGGGACAACGAGCTCCCGCCGCAGATGGTCGAGGCCCAGGAGCGGGGCCTGCGCTACCACCGCGTGTGCGCGGCCGCCCGGGCCGAGCTCGGCAACGACGCCGTCGGCCAGCTCTACCGGGCGTGGGGCGAGCGCTACTGGTACGGGAAGGCCGAGGGCGACCTCATCGCCCGCCTCGCCGCCGCGGTCGAGTCAGTGTCGATCCCCGAGATCCTCGCCGACCTCGATCTCCCGGCCTCGCTCGCCGACGCCGCGGACGACCCCAGCTGGGACGAGGTGATCGTCGCCGAGAGCGACGAGGCCTTCCGCCGCACCGGCCCGGACGTGGGCACGCCGATCATCACCTACGACCCGCCGCACGGGAACTCGCTGTTCGGGCCGGTCATCAGCGCCGTCCCCGACGACGAGCGGGCCGTCGCGTTCTACGACGCCCTGCGGGTGTTCGTGGACTTCCCGGAGTTCTCCGAGCTGAAGCGGACCGACCGCAAGCCGCTCGACCTCCCGCTCTTCCAGGACTGACGCCGGGCCCGGCGCGCACCGGCCGGCCACCGCTCGAGGCGGGGCCAGCCGGTGCCGCGTCCGGGACGGAGCCGGGAGCTCAGCCCCAGCCGGAGGTGGCGCCCTTGACCATGCCGAAGGGCCCGGCCGGCCAGCGGAAGCAGTCGACCATGAGCTGGTCTACCTCCTCCCGGGTGGCGATCTTCTCGTCCACGACCCGCAGGGCCTCGCGGGTCATCGCCTGGTAGATGCGGTTGGCGACGTAGCCCCACGCCATCGCCGTGTCCCGCACGACGATCGGGTTCTTGCCCGCCTTCGCGGCGAGGTCGACCACCGTGGCCACGGTCTCCTCGGAGGTCTCCCGGGTCCGCACGATCTCGGCGAAGCGCATGACGGGCGCCGGGGAGGCCCAGTGCCAGCCGATGACCTTGTCGGGCCGGTTGGTGGCGGCGGCCAGGGCCGAGATCGGGAAGCCGCTCGAGTTCGAGGCGAGGATCGTGTCCGGACCGCAGCCCTCGTCGAGCTCGCGGAACACGCGGATCTTCAGGTCGAGGCGCTCGGGGACGGCCTCGATCACGAGGTCGGCGGCGTGGACGGCGGCCATGTCGCCGGTGAAGTCGATGCGGGCGAGGGCGGCGTCGGCCTCCTCCGCGGTGAGCTTCCCCCGCTCCACGGCGCCGCGGACCCCGAAGCGGCCGGTGTCGACGTGCTCCCGGCCCTTCTCCAGCGCCTCCGCCGAGGGGTCGTAGCAGGCGACCTGGTGGCCGGCGATGGCCATGACCTGGGCGATGCCGGCGCCCATCACGCCCGCGCCGAGAACTCCGATGACCGGTGTGCTGCTGCTCATCGCCGCATCTTCACCCAGCGCCCGGTCGCTGCTGGAATCGCCGCCCGACGGCCCCCGGGACGTGCGGGCGCGCCACGCTCGACCCGAGGCCCCCGCGCGCTTGGCGCGTCACGCGCTGGCGGCCTGGCCGACGAGGCGGACGGCTTCCTCGAGCTGTTCACCACGGTCCTCGACGGCCGCAACGCGTCGCTCACCGACGGCGTCCGCCGCGCCCTCGGGCGGCCGGCCCGGGACTTCGCGGACTGGGCCCGGGCCACCGCGGCCACCGGGGTCTGGTCCGCCCCTGGGGCGCGGGCCGCCTCCTGATCCGGGCGGCCGGCACCGCGGTGTCGCACCCCGAGCGCGCACGAGGGCCCGTGCTCGGCACGGGCCCTCGTCGCATCTCTCTGGTCGGGTGGGGGAGATTTGAACTCCCGACCTCTGCGTCCCGAACGCAGCGCTCTGCCAAACTGAGCCACCACCCGTTGGGAGGCGCCAGGGTATCGAACCCGGGCGGTCGACCCCAAGCCGCTCGGGGTCGGACCCGGCTACGCCGGGTTGACGTCGGCGACCTGCTCGGCGCCGAGCGAGGGCTGGCCGGCGGGCCGGCCCTCGAGGACCTCCGCGACCGTGCGGCGGATGCCGAACGCGTCGAGCGGCTTCACGATCCAGGCGTCGGCGCCGGACCGCTGGGCGAGGAAGATGTCGGCCGCCCGGTCGAGGAGGAGCACGATCGGCACGTCGGGGAGGCGACCGTCCTCGGCGTCCAGGCGGAGGCTCATGCACGCCGCGATCCCGCCCATGTTCCCGATGTGGAGGTCGAGCAGCACCACGTCGGGCTCCAGCTCGGCGACGGCCGGGGCCACGTCGAACCCGCGGCGCACCCGGCTGACGACCGTCTCGTCGTCCGCCAGGGCGGCGTCGACCTCGTCGTACACGGCATCGGCGTCGGTGGCGATCAGGACCTGCGTCACGACGGGGACGCTACCGGCCGGGTCGCGGCCGGGGCGACTCACCGGGGCTCCCGATGGGAAGGATCGCCCGGCCGGGCGCCCGAGGACTGGCGTGGTCGCCCGGTCGCTACCATCGACCCACGCCGACGACCCCCGCTGGAGGACGTGTGCTCGACATCGAGGTGGAAGACGCCGACGGCTACACGCTGTGCCGGCCCGTGGGAGAGCTGGACGCCTACACGGTGAGCCAGTTCCGCGAGGCGCTGGGCGGCCTGGCCGACCGGCAGTACCTCCTCATCGACCTCTCCGCGGTCCCGTTCATGGACTCGGCCGGCCTCGGGGCGCTCATCGGCGGGATCCGCCGGGCCCGGGAGGCGGGCGGTGACGTGGCCGTCGCCTGCAGCCGCCCCACGCTGACGCGGCTGCTCCACACCACCGGCTTCGACCGCATCGTGAGCGTCACCGAGACGGTCGAGGACGCGGCCGCCGCGCTCGCCGACGGGCGCGCCGACGCCGAGTAGCCCAACCCGCCCGCGCCGCGCCGGAGACCGCCTGCCCGGCGGTCCCCGTGGTCACCGTCGGCGCGCCCGGGGACCCGCCGCTCAGTCGGCGAGGACGTGCTCGGCGAGGGCGCGGAGGCCCTCGAGGTCGTGGACGTCGGTGCGCAGGAACGGGACCCGCACGACCGGCGCGGGGTGCACGACCGACGTGAGCCCGGCGAGGTGCTCGTCCTCGCGGGAGGCCACGGCCTGGAAGTCGGCCAGGTTGCGGTAGAGGCCGCCGAGGTCGGTCCCCTCGAGGGTGGCTGCCCGCTCCCGGGCCGCCTCGGCGAGCCCGTCCCCGAAGCGGGGGTGCATCCGGTTCACCACGAGGGCCCGCACGGCGATGTCCGCGTCGCCCAGCTTCTCGGCGAAGAAGCGGGCCTCCTCGATCGTGTCCCGCCGGGGCGAGGCGACGAGCACGAAGGCGGTGTCGTCGTCGGAGAGCAGCCGGAGCACCGCGTCGGCCCGCTGCTTGAAGCCGTCCTCCATGCCCTCGAAGGCCTGGAAGAACGCGATGACGTCGTCGATGACCTCGGCGCCGACCACCTTGGCGACCGTCCGCAGGAACGTCTGCGTGGCCGCGTTCACCGCCTTCAGGACCCCGCGCCGAGGCGAGGTGATCATGCGGAACAGGCGGTGGTCGAGGAACCGGGTGAGCCGGCGGGGGGCGTCGATGAAGTCGAGGGCGTTGCGGGTGGGCGGCGTGTCGACGACGACGAGGTCGAAGTCCTCCCGCTCGTTCAGCTCGTAGAGCTTCTCCATCGCCATGTACTCCTGCGTGCCCGACAGGGCGCCGGAGATGTTCCGGTAGAAGCGGTTGGCGAGGATCCGCTCCCCCTGCTCGGGGCTCGAGGCGTTGGCGACGACGAGCTCGTCGAAGGTCGACTTCGTGTCGAGCATGAGCGCCCACAGCTCCCCCGGCCAGTCCCCCTCGATCCTGCTCGGGCTGCCCGTGAGGCCTTCCAGCCCGAGGGCGTCGGCGAGGCGCTTCGCGGGGTCGATGGTGACGACGACGGCCCGTCGGCCCGCCGCGGCCGCCTCGAGGGCGAGCACGGCGGCGGTGGTGGTCTTGCCCACGCCCCCGGAGCCGCAGCACACGATGATGCGCCGGTCCCGGACGAGCTCCCGCAGCGTGGGGACCGCCATCACACGACCTCCGGGAGGGCCTCGACCGCGGCGAGCAGCCGCTCGGCGAGGTGGTCGAGCTCCGCGGGGCCGATGTCGGTGGTGAAGACGAACGGCAGGCGGATCTGCTCGAGGGGCAGGCGCTCGGCGAGGCGCTCGACCTGCTCGTCCTGGAGGGCCATGCGGTCCCGCCGGAAGGCTGCCGCGTCGGCCAGCGCCTCGGCCTCGCCCTCGCGCAGGGTCGTCCCCGCGGCGGCCGCGGCCTCCGCCGGGTCGGCGTCGAGGCCCGCCACGGGGTCGAACAGGCCGTTGACGACGACGGGTGCCAGGCCCACGCCGACGCGGTCCTCGAGGCTGAACGCCGTCTCGACGAGCTCGTTGACGGGCGTCTCCTCCGGGAGCGTCACGAGGACCACCCGGCAGCGCTCGTGGTCGGTGAGCATGTCGAGCACCTCGCGGGCCTGGGTGTTGATCGGCCCGACCCGCACGGCGTCGAGGAGCCCTCGGGCTGACTGGAGGAACGTGATGGCGTGCCCGGCCGCCGGCGCGTCGAGGATCACGAGATCCGCGGCGTCGGAGCGCTCGAGCTGCTTCACCTTGCCGAGGATGAGGATGTCCTTGATGCCGGGGGCCGCCGTGGCGACCACGTCGAGGGCGCCGGAGGACACGAGCCGCTTCGAGATGCGCGACAGCCCGTGGCCCTCGAGGTAGTCGAGGAGGGCCTGGTCCGGGGTGATCGTGCGGGCCCGGACCTCGCCGTCACCGCTCGGCCCGCCCCCCGGGTGGAGCAGCACGTCCTCGTACTCGAGGGCCGACTGGCCGTACATCGCGGGGAGCCCGGACTTGCCCTCGACTTCGACGATGAGGGCCGACAACCCGGCGCGCGAGGCGGCCCGGGCCAGCGCCGCGCTGACCACTGTTTTGCCCACACCGCCCTTCCCGGCAACGATGACCAGCCGAGATGCAGCGAAGAAGCGCGCGGGATCCAAAGGCAACCTTCCTGGCCGGGCCGGCCCCGGCCCTGCCGGCCGCTGACCGGGTGCCCGCGAGGCTAGCGAGGCTCGGCGTCGCGCTCGCACATCTCGTCCTGTTCGTCACGATCCTCGCCCGGCCCGTCGCGGCGGCGCCGGCGCAGGACGAGGAGGCGCCCACCGGCCCCCGCGGGTTCGTGTCGGTGCTCGAGGTGAGCGGCCTGTTCGACCGGGTGCTCGTCGACTTCATCGAGACGGAGCTGGCCGAGGCCGAGGACGCGGGCGCCATCGCCGTCGTGCTCCAGCTGAACAGCTCGGGCGTGGTCGTCTCGGACGACCGGCTCGAGGACCTGCTCGAGGCCATCGAGGCCTCGCCGGTCCCGGTCGACGTGTGGGTCGGCCCCTCCGGCAGCACGGCCACCGGCGACACCACGAGGGTCCTGGCCGCGGCCCGCACGGTCGGGGTGGCACCGAAGAGCCGCATCGAGATCACCCGGGCGCTGCTCGGCGACCGCAGCCTCGGCGGCGAGGCCGCCGTCGGCGACAAGGTCGGCGCCGAGGAGGCCGTCGAGCTCGGCCTGGCCGACAACGACGCCCCGACGATCGGCGAGTTCGTCCTCGGCCTCGACGGCGTGGAGAGCCGCGTGGTCGAGCGGGAGGACGGCGAGCGGGGCCGGGAGCCCGTCACGCAGGTCCGCTTCGGGCAGCTGCCCCTGGCCGGCCAGCTGATGCACACCGTGGCCAGCCCGCCGGTGGCCTACCTGCTCTTCGCCATCGGCCTGGCCCTCATCGTGTTCGAGCTCTACACGGCGGGGGTCGGCATCGCCGGCATGGTCGGCGCCGGGTCCCTCGTGCTCGGCGCCTACGGGCTGGCCGAGCTGCCCGCGAACGGCGTGGCCGTCGCCCTGCTCGTGATCGGCGTCTTCGGCTACGCCGTCGACGTGCAGACCGGCGTCCCCCGGGTCTGGACCGGCATCGGCACGCTCGCCTTCGCCATCGGCTCGCTCACCCTCTACGGGGACGGCGTGTCGATGTCGTGGATCCCCCTGGTCGCCGGCATCGGCGGCATACTGCTCGCCATGGTCGGCGGCATGCCGGCGATGGTCCGCACCCGCTTCTCCACGCCCACGATCGGCCGGGAGTGGATGATCGGCGAGACCGGCACCGCGGTGGGCGCCGTCGACCCCGACGGGGTGGTCACGGTGCGGGACGCGCCGTGGCGGGCCCACACGAACCGGGCCACCCCGATCGCCGCCGGCGAGGCCGTCCGCGTCACCGGGATCGACGGCCTCGTGCTCGAGGTCGAGCCCCTCGAGGGCGGCGCCGTGGACTACCGCGAGCGGCGGGCATAGACCCCATTACGGCATGCTGCGTGCGACCGCATGCAGCCCTCCGGACATGGGCCGGATGACCCGGTGCACCCCTGCTGACCTGCGGCGTTGCCGGGGAACGGCGTCGATGGCGGCGCGCGATTGCCCCTTGTTTCCCACAAAGCCCGCGCGTAGGGTCGCCGCCGAAAGGGGGGGTGCCCGTGAGCGCACAACGTGCCGAGGAAGCGTGGCAGATCAGGGCCGCGTGCCGCGGTCCCCAGGCGGAGGCCTTCTTCCCGCCGTCGCACTTCGAGCGCAAGGACGAGAAGCTGGACCGCGAGCACCGGGCCAAGGCGATCTGCGCCACGTGCCCGGTCCGCCGGCCCTGTCTCGACTACGCCGTCAAGATCCGGGAGCCGCACGGCATCTGGGGTGGCTTGAACGAGGCGGAGCGCAAGCAGCTGCTGCTTCGCGCCAACTGACGCCGCCCACGTCCCCGCGCCGCTGGCGTGCGCGGCCGCGCCACCGCGGCGCGGCCCAGCAGGGATGACCGCCACCAGCGAGAACCCCCGTCGGATGCGCCGCTTCCTGTCGACGGTCACGGCGGTGCTCGTCGTCGCGCTGACCCCGCTGACGGCGGCGAGCGTCATCCTCGCCGCGAACCTGTTCCTCCCCCTCCCGGCCCACCTGCCGGAGCGGACGCCGCCGGCCCCGTCGCAGATCAGCCGGGTCTACGACGCGGCCGGCAACGAGATCGCCACGTTCCGGCAGTTCGAGACGAGCATCCCGGTGCGGCCCGAGGACATCCCCGAGGTGGTGAAGGACGCGGTGGTCGCGGCCGAGGACCGCCGCTTCTGGTCGCACCCCGGCGTGGACATCCGGGGCACCCTGCGAGCCCTGGTGGCGGACATCCGCAACCAGTCCTCGGACCAGGGCGGCTCCACGATCACCCAGCAGCTGGTGAAGAACACGGTGACGGGCGGCGAGAAGAGCATCAGCCGCAAGATCCGCGAGGCCGTCCTCGCCGCCCAGCTCGACCGGCAGATGTCGAAGGAGGACATCCTCTTCGAGTACCTGTCGGTGATCTTCCTCGGCGAGGGCGCCTACGGGGTGGGGGCCGCCTCGCAGACCTACTTCCGCAAGCCGGTGTCCGAGCTCACGCTGTCCGAGGCGGCGCTCCTGGCCGGGATCATCCCGGCCCCCAGCCGGTGGAACCCCCGCAACGACCCGGCGGCGGCCGAGCTCCGGCGGGTCCAGGTGCTCGACATCATGCTGGCCGAGGAGATGATCGACCAGGCGACCTACGAGGCTGCCAAGGCCGAGGTCGTGTGGATGGCCACCGACGGCCCGCCGCCCGGTCCGGCCACGATCGTGTGGCCCCGCGAGGTCCAGCAGAGCAGCGACCCGTACTTCACCGACTACGTGCGACGGTGGCTGGAGGTGCACCTGCCCGGGGGCGAGCAGCGGCTCTACGAGGGCGGGCTCCGCATCGAGACCACGCTCGACCCCGTCGCCCAGGCCGCCGCCCACCGGGAGGTGGCTGCGTTCCTCGAGGGCACCGACCCGGACCTGCGCACCTCGCTCGTCGCCATCGAGCCGCCCACCGGGTACGTCCGGGCCTTCGTGTCCGGTCGGGACTTCGCCAGCGACGCCGTGAACCACGCGCTCGGCGCCCGCAGCGCCGGCGGGGTCGGGGGCGGCGGCTCGGGCCGCCAGCCCGGGTCGTCGTTCAAGCCGTTCGTGCTCGCCCAGGCGTTCAGCACCGGCATCACGCCCGAGGCCGTCTACTCGGGCCGGCCGCACGACGTGTCCGAGCCGTGCGGTCCCCCTGGGACCGTGCTCGACAACTACGAGGGCGCCGGGTACGGCAACGTCGACCTGCGCCGGGCCACGGCCGCGTCGGTGAACACGGTCTTCACCCGCCTCATCCTCGACGTGGGGGTGGGCGAGACGATGGACCTGGCCCGCCGCCTCGGCGTCACCGGGGTGCGGGAGTACGACCCGTCGATGCACTGCGCGAGCGTCGCCCTCGGCAGCGAGTCCGTCTCCCCGCTCGACATGGCGTCGGCCTACGGGGTGTTCGCCGCCCGGGGGCTGCGGGCGGAGCCCACGCCCGTGCTGCGGGTCATCGACGCCGACGGGAACGTCCTGATCGACAACAGCGCGCCGGCCACGACCCGGGTGCTCGACGAGGCGGTCGCCGACAACGTCACCGACGTGCTGGAGGACGTCCTCACGAGCGGCACCGCGGCCGGCCGGGGGATCGGCCGCCCCGCCGCCGGCAAGACCGGGACCACCCAGGACAACAAGGACGCCTGGTTCGTCGGGTACACCCCGACGCTCTCGACCGCCGTGTGGATCGGGTACGAGAACAAGACCGAGGTGAAGCACCTCGAGAACATCAAGGGCGTGCGCCGGGTCACCGGCGGCACCCACCCGGCCCGCATCTGGCAGGGGTTCATGGCCGACGCGCTCGCCGGGGTGCCGGTCACGGAGTTCACCGAGCCGGCGCCGATCGAGGCGGTGCCCGACGCCACGAAGCTGCGGGAGCGCCGGGGCTTCGCCCCGGGCCGGCGCCGCGCGCCCGCCGGGGACCCGGGGGCCGTCACCTACGTGGAGGAGCCGCCGCGCCCCGAGGCCACGCCGCCCACCACGACCACCTCGACGACGACCACCACGCTGCCGACGACCACGACCTCGACCACCGTCCCGGACGACGAGGACCGCGGCGGCGGGCTCCTCAACTAGGGATCGCCGGCGACACCGCCGGCCGCGGCGGTCAGCGGGGAGGCGGCGTCAGCCGGGCTGCCCGGCGCTCGGGCACTGCAGGACCTGCGCGCACGAGCTGCGCACCGGCACCCCGAAGAAGACCGCCTCGGGGCGGAACCCGAGCGGGGCGTAGGTCCGGCTGGCCACGGCGATGACCTCGCCCTGTGACGTGAGCACGGGCCCGCCCTGGAAGTGGGTGCCCACGGGGGCGTCGTGCTGGATCCCGCTGGCCGACACGTCGGCCACGAAGCCCTGGGTGATGGACCCGCCGGAGGCGCCGAGGCCCGAGACCACGAACACCCGGTCGCCGACCCGCAGCGGGGTGTCCTCCGCCGCCCAGGTCAGCGCGGGCAGGGACGGGCGGCCGACGGTGAGGAGCGCGAGGTCGTTGGCCTCGTCCCATGTCGTCAGCTCGACCGCCTCGATGACCTCGCTGCCCTTGCGCACGGTGATCGGCGGCGCGGGCACCTGGGTGGCGGCCCGCACGGTCGTGTAGGAGGTGAGCAGGAAGGACTGCTCGCTGTCCGAGAACACGACGAACGCGGAGCCGACCGAGGGCTGGCCCGCCTCGTCGAGGGTGGCGACGAACCACACGGACGGCGCCGCCTGCTCGAGCACCCCGGCGAGGGTCTCGCCGCTCGCCGCGAACTTCTCCAGCTCGTCGAGCTGGCTCTGGACCGAGCCGACGGCCGCGTCCCGCTCCTGGTCGATCTCGGCGAGGGCCTCGTCGACCGCGCCGGCGAAGCTCGAGGCGAAGGCCTCCACCTCGTCCTCCGTCTGACCCAGCCGGTAGCTGTAGTAGGCGTAGAGCACCGCCCCGGTGAACGCGACGGCGACGCTCACGATGAAGAGCATGCTGGCCATCCCGAGCGCGGTCTGGGGCAGCGTGAGGCGGGGCCCCTTGGTGCGCTCGGGACCCGCGTCGGCCGTGGCGGCGGGCACCGTCCCCTCGGTCCTGGCCATCGGCGGCACGCTAGTGCAGCGGTAGGCTGACTCGATGATCGGCCTGCTCGCGATCCTCTTCCTGCTCGTGCCGATCGCGGAGCTCTACGTCATCGTCCAGGTGGCCCAGGAGATCGGCGTCCTCGAGACGATCGGGCTCCTGATCCTGGTGAGCGTGGTCGGCGCGTGGCTGGCGAAGATGGCCGGGCTCAGCGTCATCGCCCGGTTCCAGCGCACGATCCGCGAGGGCCGGGTGCCCTCGGCCGAGCTCGTCGACGGCATCCTCGTGGTCTTCGCCGGGGCGCTGATGATCAGCCCGGGGTTCCTGTCGGACTGCCTCGCCATCCTGCTGCTCCTGCCGCCGACGCGGGCCCTCGTCCGGGGCGCGATCCTGCGCCGTGTGCGCGAGGGCGGCGGGTTCGTGCGGGTGGTGAGCAGCGCCCGCTTCCCGGGCGCCGGCCGCACCGACGCGTGGGACGTGGACAGCTGGGAGGAGCCGCCCCGCGGCCGTCCCACGATCGGCCCCTGAGGCGATCCGCCCCGACCGAGCGCTGGGAACGGAGGACGAGATGAGCGAGACCGACGAAGCGCAGGAGCCGCAGCCGCCGCCGCTCGTGGCCGGCGTGGCCAGCGCCCTCAGCCCGCTCGTGCGCCGCATCGTCGCACCGAACCCGGGCTTCATGACCGGTCCCGGGACCAACACCTACCTGGTCGGGATCGACGAGATCGTCGTCGTGGACCCAGGTCCGGCCGACGACGAGCACCTCGACGCCGTGGCCGGCTGCGGCGGCGACCGCATCCGCTGGATCGTGTGCACCCACACCCACGAGGACCACTCCCCCGGCGCCGCCGGCCTGAAGGAGCGCACCGGCGCGGAGGTCCTCGCGTTCGCCGCGAGCGACGACCTCGCCGTGGACCGCACCCTCGGCGACGGCGACGTGATCGAGGCGACCGAGTTCGTGCTGAAGGCCCTCCACACCCCCGGCCACGCCGCCAACCACCTGTGCTTCCTGCTCGAGCAGGAGCGGCTGCTCTTCTCGGGGGACCACATCATGGAGGGGTCGACGGTCGTCATCGCCCCGCCCGACGGGGACATGGCCGCCTACCTCGCGTCGCTCGACCGCCTCGAGGGCCTGCGCCCGCGGCTGCGGTCCATCGCGCCGGGTCACGGCCACCTCATCCAGGACCCCCAGGGGAAGATCCAGGAGTACCGGGCCCACCGCCTCGAGCGGGAGCGGCAGGTGGTCGGCATCGTCGAGCGGGACGGCACCACCACGATCGACGCGATCGTGAAGGAGCTCTACACGGAGACGCCCGAGGAGCTGCAGCCGATGGCGGTGCTCTCGGTGTGGGCCCACCTGCGCAAGCTGGCCGACGAGGGCCGGGTGACCGGCGCCGACGTCGACGGCGAGTGGTCCGCGGCCTGAGCGACGATCAGGAGGCGTCGAGGGCGGCGACCGCAGCCTCGAGCATGCGAGCCGAGCAGCCGGCCATCGTGGCGGGCGGGATGGCCTCGGTGAGGATGCGGTCGGCGATGGCCCGGAACACCTCGGCCGCGGGGCCGTCACCCAGGGCGACGGGCTCGCCCACATCGCCGCCGGCGGCCACCGACGGCTCGAGCGGGACCTGGCCGAGCAGCGGCACCCCCGCGTCGGCGGCGAGGGTCTCGCCCCCGCCCTCGCCGAAGAGGGCGTAGCGCTCGCCGTGGTCGCACACGAAGGCGCTCATGTTCTCGATGACGCCCGCCACCCGCAGGTAGCTCTTGCGGGCCATCGACACGGCCCGGGCCGCCACCTTCTGGGCCGCCTTCGCCGGCGTCGTCACCACGACGACCTCGGCCCGGGGCAGCAGCTTGGCGACGCCCATCTGCACGTCGCCGGTGCCCGGCGGCATGTCGATGAGCAGGTAGTCGAGGTCGTCGCCCCACGCCACGTCCTGGAGGAAGTGGGTGACGCCCCGGTTGAGCATCAGGCCCCGCCACATGAGCGCGGACTCCTCGTCCTCGACGAGGAAGCCCATCGAGATCACCCGCAGCAGGCCGTCGCCGACGGGTCGCTCGTGGGGGATCATCATCTTGCGGCCGCCGTCCTCGCGGCCCTGGAGGCGCCCCTCGACGCCGAGCATGCGGGGCACGGAGAAGCCCCAGATGTCCGCGTCGAGCACGCCGACCTTCAGGCCGGTGGCGGCGAGCGCGGCGGCGAGGTTCACCGTCACCGAGGACTTGCCGACGCCGCCCTTGCCGGAGGCGACGAGGACGACCTTGGTGGTGAGGGCGACGGAGGTCTCCTCCGGGCGCTGGGTCACGTTCCACCGCGCCTTGGCCATCGCCGCGGACTTCTCCTCCTGGGTCATCTCCGTCCAGTCGAGGCGGACGTGGCGCACCCCGGGGAGGGAGCCGACGCGGGCTCGCACGTCGCGCTGGATCTGGGCCCGGAGGGGGCAGCCGGCGGTGGTGAGGGCGATGGTGACGACGACCTCGCCGTCTGGCTCGACCCGGGCCGACCGCGCCATGCCGAGGTCGACGATGTCGCTGCCGAGCTCGGGGTCGATGACGCCCCGCAGGACGGCGATGACGTCGTCGGGGGTGGGCATGGTCACGCCCCTGATTCTACCGGTCTGGTCCGTGTAAACTCCACGCTCGTGGTGGCGCCTCGGCTCGAGCTCCTCAAGGCCCTCGGCGACAACACCCGGTACGCGATCTACCTGGAGCTGGCCCGCTCCCCGGTGCCGCTCGCGACGGCCGAGGTGGCCGAGACGCTCGCCCTGCACCCGAACACCGTGCGCCCCCACCTGGAGCGCATGCGGGAGGTCGGGCTGCTGCAGGTGACCGTCGACGCGCAGGGCCTCGTGGGGCGCCCGCAGCACCGCTACTCCCTGGCCCCGGACGCCCCCGCCCTCGGCCTCGAGCCGCCGGCGTTCCCCGTCCTGGCCAAGATGCTGCTGCGCCTGGCCTCGGCCGCCGGCCTGGCCCGCGACGACGCCGTCGAGGCCGGCCGGGACCACGGCACGACGCTCGCCACCCGCCACGACGAGGCCACGCCGTGCGCCGTCGCGCTGACGGCGGAGCTCACCGCCCTCGGCTTCGACCCGGAGTCCGTCGAGGAGGGCGACCGCACCACGGTCGCGTTCGCCCGCTGCCCCTTCCGGGAGCTGGCCGAGCAGAACCCCGAGGTCGTCTGCGGGCTCCACCGCGGCCTCGTCGAGGGCTTCGTCGCCGCCCGCCAGGAGGGGGCGGTGGCGGACTTCCACGACCTCGTCCACCGCCAGCCCTGCCAGGTCGAGATCGCCGGTCTCGCCCGGTAGCCTGTCGTCAGTCGTTCCTGCAGGAGGACACCCCACGTGATCACGCTCACCGAGACCGCTGCTTCGAAGGTCAAGGACCTCATCGCCGCCGAGGGCGAGGACGGCCTCGCGCTGCGGGTGGCCGTGCGGCCCGGCGGTTGCTCCGGCTTCAGCTACGAGATGTTCTTCGACACCGACGTGGCCCCGGACGACACGCTGGCCGAGCAGGGCGGCGTGAAGGTCGTCGTCGACGCCGCCAGCGTCGACCTCCTGAAGGGCGCCACCCTCGACTACAAGGACGGCCTCCAGGGCGCCGGGTTCGCCATCGAGAACCCGAACGCGCAGCGCAGCTGCGGCTGCGGCAAGTCCTTCAGCTGACGAGCTGACCGCCGCCCCCGGGCGGCGCCTCGGTCGTCCTCCACGCGCGCCCGCCCGGTCTCCCGAGGTCGCCGGCGGGCGCCGTCGCGTCCGGCACGCCGCGGCCCGTCCGCCGCGAGCCCGCATCTGGAGCGCGGCCGGTCCGCCCCGGGCCGCGGGCCCTCAGGCGACGAGGGCGTTGAGCGCGGCCTCGAGCTCGGTCTTGTCGTAGATGGTGTCGAGGCGGCGGACGACGGTGCCGGTGGCGTCGGCCAGGACCAGGCAGGGCTCGAAGTGCAGGCCGAGGGCGTCGACGACGGGGGCGTACCGGTCCAGGCTCTCGTAGGGGTCGGCGAAGACCTCGGTGTGCAGGAACCGCACGTCCGGGAAGCTGGGGGCCACCTCGAGCAGCACGTCGAGGACGGGGCCGCAGATCGCCAGCTGGCAGAAGGCCGGGGTGGAGACGAGGAGCGCGACGGGCTGACCCGCCCCGACGGCCTCCTCGAGGGTCACCTCGTGGAGCGAGCAGACCGGGTCGTTCGTGCAGATCGGGTCGACGCCGTGGGCGTCGGTGACCGTCGGCGTGGCGATGGCCGGCAGGGCAGCGCCAGGCTGGATGACCTGGACCTGGGACGGCTCGTGGACCTGGAAGGACAGCTCGAGCGTCTCCCCCTCGGCCTCGGCCTGCAGCGTGTAGAAGCCGGGGGCGTCGATCGAGGTCTCGTACGGGAAGTACGCCCGGGGCAGGCCCTCGGCGTGGCGGGCCACGGTCACGGGATCCCCGAGCGCCCGGCCGTCGGGGTCGAGCACCGTGACGGTGAGCTGCTCGGGGGTGCGCTCGGTCGGGATCAGGCCGTCGACGTCGCCGAGCCCGAAGGGCAGGCGCACCTGGCCAGGGGTGAACATCGGGCCCCCGAAGAACTGCACGAGCACGAGTCCCGCCGCCGCGCCGTCCCCACCGTCGCTGGACCCGGGATCGCCTGCGGCGGGCGCGGGATCGTCGTCGTCACCGCCGCACGCACCGAGCAGCACGGCACCGAGGGCGGCGCCGCCGCCGATGAGGAGCTGGCGGCGCGTGAGGGAGGCGGGCAGGGAGGGCATCGAGGCGAACCTATCCTCCGGTCCATGGCTCCCGGCAGTCGCCCTCCGCTCCAGCTCGTCGTCGACGGCACGCAGGTGGAGGTGCCCGACGCCGGGCAGTCGCTCCTCGCCGTGCTGCGGGAGGGGCTCGGCATCACCGGACCGAAGGACGGGTGCAGCCCCCAGGGCCAGTGCGGGTGCTGCACGGTGCTCGTGGACGGGCAGCCCCGGGTGGCCTGCGTGACCCCCGCCCGCCGGGTGGCCGGGCGCACGATCACGACGGTCGACGGCCTCCCCGCCGAGCGGCGGGACCGCTGGGCCGACGCCTTCACCGCCACCGGGGCCAGCCAGTGCGGCTTCTGCACGCCCGGGATCATCTGCCGCCTGGAGGGCCTGGCCGCGAAGGACGCCGACGCCGGCCCGCCCGCCGTCGAGCAGGCCCTCCTCGCCCACCTCTGCCGCTGCACGGGCTGGCGCACGATCCTCGACGCCTACGAGGTGGCGACGAGCGACCAGCCGGTGATGCTCCCCACCCGGGATCTCGACGCCGCCGAGGCGCGAGCGACGATCGAGGGCGGCACCCACCAGCGGGTCCACCCCGACGTCGCCCTCGGCCGGGGCGGCTTCGCCGACGACACGGCCCCGGCCGACGCCCTCGTGGCCGTGCCGGACGGCCGGGGCGGGTGGGCGGTCGGTGAGACGCTGGCCGAGGCCCGCGCCGCCGCCGGCAAGATCCAGGGGCGCCGCACCACGGTCGAGGCCCGCCCGCCCATCGAGGCGCCGCCCGGCGACTGGGCGGCCGTGCTGCGCACCTCGTGGGTGGAGCCGGCCTACCTCGAGCCCGACGCCACCTGGTGCGAGCCCGGCGGCGAGCCGTTCACGACCCTGGCCAACGGCGGCGCCTTCGGCGGCAAGCTCGCCAGCCCCGTCCTGGCCGCGGCCCGGGAGCTGGCCGACCGCCACGGCCGGGCGGTGCGGGTGGTCCTCAACCGCGAGGACACCGTCCGCTGGGGTCCGAAGCGCCCGCCGGTGGCCGGCGGCGCGAGCGCGGACGGCTCCGGCGTGCTGCGCGTCGCCCGGACCGCGGGGATCGCCGAGGCGGTCGCCCGCGTGGCCCCGGGGCTGCGGGTGGAGGAGGTCGACCTCGTCGGCCCGCCGACCTCGCTGGACCTGCGGGCCGCCGGGTGGGCGGAGGCCGTCGTCCTCCTCGCCGGCGCCCGAGGCGGGCTCGCCCCGGTCACCGACCCCCGCACCGGGGCCGAGGCCGAGGCCGAGATCGCCGCCGACGGCACCGTCCGCGTGCGGGTGACCGCCGGCGAGGTGCTCGACGAGGTCGTGCTGCGCTCCTATGCCACCGGCGCCGCCCACATGGCCCTGTCGTGGGTGAGCAGCGAGGGCCTGGCCGTGGACGACGAGGGCCAGGTCCACGACCTCACGATCCGCTCGTTCGGCGTGCTGCGGGCCGTGGACACCCCGCCCATCGAGGTCGAGGTGGTCGACGGCACCGGCCCGGCCGTCCGGGGCAGCGACGCCGTGTTCGCCGCGGTGGCCGCCGCCGCCTGGCTGCACGGGGGCTGCCCGCCCGACTGGCCCACCGGCCAGCGCTGGCGCTGACCCGGCGGACCCGGGGCGGCGCCCGTCCCCCGACCGGCAGCGCGAGACTCGGGGCATGGCCAAGCCCGTGGGTCCGTACACGCCGATCGTCCGCGCCGGGGAGTGGCTGGTCGTCAGCGGCCAGGTGGGCATCCGGGACGGCGCGCTCGTCCCGGGTGGGATGGAGGCCGAGCTGCGCCAGGCCGTCGCGAACCTGGCCGGCCTGCTCGAGCAGGAGGGCGCGTCCCTCGCGGACGTCGTGAAGACCACCGTGTTCCTCCGCCACCTCGGCGAGGACTACGTCCGGATGAACGAGGTCTACGTGGAGCTCTTCGGCGACCACCGGCCGGCCCGATCCGCCATCGGCGTGGCCGAGCTCCCGCTCGGTGCGCTCGTCGAGGTGGAAGCCTGGGCCCGCGTCGGGGCAGGATGACGCCATGATCGGCGTCGTGATCATCCTCGCGGTCCTGCTCGTGGCGATCCCCGTGGGGGTCTCGATGAGCGGGGCGGTCGTGGCCGGCATCCTCGGCTGGGGCCTGAAGTCCGACGCCGAGGCCCGCCACGAGGGCAGCGAGCTCCTCGAGCTCAGCTAGCCCGCCCCCTCCCCCGCCGGCGCGCGGCCACCGCCGCCCGCCCGCGATCGGCCGCGGACCGGGCCGGGGCGACCCGTCAGCGAGCGCTCAGATGCCCCAGCGGGACTGGCCGAAGCGGTAGCCGACCGAGCGCACGGTCTGGATCAGGCCGGCGTGCTCCTCGCCCAGCTTCGAGCGGAGGCGCCGGATGTGCACGTCCACCGTGCGGGCGCCGCCGTAGTACTCGTAGCCCCACACCCGGGACAGCAGCGTCTCGCGGGTGAACACCTTGCCCGGGTTCTGGGCGAGGAACTTGAGGAGCTCGTACTCCATGTAGGTGAGGTCGATCGGCCGGCGGGCCACCGCCGCCTGGTACGTCTCCAGGTTGAGGACGAGGTCGCCGTACTCGATGAGCTCCGGCCGGCTCCCGCCCCCGGTGCGCCAGAACAGGTGGCGCATGCGGGCCTCGAGCTCGCGGGGCTGGAACGGGTACAGGCAGAAGTCGTCGAAGAGCTCGTCGCGGCGCTCGAGCGCCTCGAGGTGGGCCCCGCCGATCAGGATGAGGATCGGCTCGAGGGGGATGTCCCGGCCCCGCAGCGCCCGGGCGATGGCCATCGCCGGCTCGACGTCGTCCCCGGTGGCGACCAGCACCGCGCCGGACCAGCCGTCGTGCGGCTCGGCCTCGTCGATCATCGCTTCGTCCGCGACGGCCTTCCACGGGTAGCCGGACAGGTCCAGGGCCTGGGCCAGCTCCGGCGGGGCCGGATCGGGGTGCACGAGCAGCGGTTCCACGGGTTCGTCCTGGCGTCAGAGGCGGTGGAGGTACCGGTCGAGCTCGAACTGGCTGATCTGGGTCTTGTACTCCTGCCACTCGGCCCGCTTGTTGCGGATGAACCACTCGAAGACGTGCTCGCCGAGGGCTTCGGCGACCAGCTCCGAGCGCTCCATCTCGTCGAGGGCCTCGGCCAGGGAGCCGGGGAGCGAGCCGATCCCCTCGGCCAGCCGCTCGGCCTCGGTCATCTGGTAGAGGTTCGCGGACGTCTCCGGCGGCAGCTCGTAGCCCTCCTCGATGCCCTTCAGGCCGGCGGCGAGGACCACCGAGAAGGCGAGGTACGGGTTGCAGGCGGGGTCCGGGGCCCGGAACTCGATGCGGGCGGCGTCGGCCTTGCCGGCCTTGAGCGGCGGGACGTTCACGACGACGGAGCGGTTGTTGCGGGCCCACGACGTGTAGATCGGGGCCTCGAAGCCGACCACGAGGCGCTTGTACGAGTTCACCCACTGGTTCGTGACGGCGGTGATCTCCCGGGCGTGGTGGAGCACGCCGGCGATGAAGCCCCGGGCCACCTTCGACAGGTTCCGCTCGTCGCCCGGGTCGTAGAAGGCGTTGGTGTCGCCCTCGAAGAGGGAGAAGTGGGTGTGCATGCCGGAGCCCTGCACGTGGGCGAGGGGCTTCGGCATGAACGTGGCGTGGACGCCGGCCTCGAGGGCCACCTCCCGGACCACGAGACGGAACGTCATCACGTTGTCCGCCATGGCCAGCGCGTCCGTGTAGCGCAGGTCGATCTCGTGCTGGCTGGGGGCGTCCTCGTGGTGGCTGTACTCCACCGGGATGCCCATGAGCTCGAGCGTGTGGATCGTGCGCTGGCGCAGGTCCGAGGCGACGTCGGCCGTCGTCAGGTCGAAGTAGGAGGCCTGGTCGAGCGGCTTCGGGGGGCGGGTGGCGTCGCCGTCCTCGAAGTAGAAGAACTCGATCTCGGGGGCGGCGTAGAAGCTGAAGCCCCGCTCCCGGGCCTTGTCGAGGTTGCGGCGCAGCACCTGGCGGGGGTCGCCCTCGAAGGGGGTGCCGTCCAGGTTCGTGATGTCGCAGAACATCCGGGCCGACGCCCCGTACGTGTCGCCCCAGGGCAGCAGCTCGAAGCTGTTGGGGTCGGGGCGGGCGAGCACATCGCTCTCCTGCACCCGGCTGAACCCGTCGATGGCCGAGCCGTCGAAGCGCATGCCCTCGTCGAAGGCGGTCTCGAGCTCGGCCGGGGAGATGGCGAAGCTCTTCAGCTGGCCCAGCACATCGGTGAACCAGAGCCGGATGAGCCGGACCCCCCGCTCCTCGACGGTGCGCAGGACGTAATCACGCTGACGTTCCATGGTGGGGCCAACTATGGCAGCCCCTCCGCCGGAGCGCCCACGAGGTCCCGGGGTCGTTCACAGAGCGTTCACACACGGGAAAACGCGCGGCAACGGCCCCCTGCGAGCGTGGCGACGTCCCACCCCCGGCAGCGTCGCCGGGACCCGCTGCTCAATAGGACTCTCCGGCTCCGGAGGAAAGGAACCCCGAATGGCCTACAAGGCTGAGTACATCTGGATCGACGGCACGGAGCCGACCGCGAAGCTCCGTTCGAAGACGAAGATCCTGGCCGACGACGTCACCCCCGAGAGCCTGCCGATCTGGGGCTTCGACGGCTCGTCGACCAACCAGGCGCCCGGCGACCAGTCCGACTGCGTGCTGAAGCCCGTGTTCAGCTGCCCCGACCCGATCCGCGGCGGCAACAACCTCCTCGTGCTCTGCGAGGTGCTGAACATCGACATGACCCCACACGCCACGAACACCCGGGCCCGCTGCGCCGAGGTGGCCGCGAAGTACGGCGACCAGGAGCCGATCTTCGGCATCGAGCAGGAGTACACGTTCTTCAAGGACGGCCGTCCGTACGGCTTCCCCTTCGGCGGCTTCCCGGCCCCGCAGGGCGGCTACTACTGCGGCGTCGGCGCCGACGAGGTGTTCGGCCGTGACATCGTCGAGGCCCACCTCGACGCCTGCCTCACCGCCGGCCTGCACATCTCCGGCATCAACGCCGAGGTCATGCCCGGTCAGTGGGAGTTCCAGGTCGGCCCGGTGGCCGCCCCGCAGGTGGCCGACGAGCTGTGGGTCGCCCGCTGGCTCCTCTACCGGATCGCCGAGGACTTCGACGTGAGCGCGACGCTCGACCCGAAGCCGGTCAAGGGCGACTGGAACGGCGCCGGTGCGCACACGAACTTCTCGACCAAGGCCATGCGCGAGGACGGCGGCTACGACGCCATCATCAAGGCCTGCGAGGCCCTCGCCCCCAAGCGGGCCGAGCACATCGAGCTCTACGGCCACGGCATCGAGGACCGGCTCACCGGCCAGCACGAGACCGCGCCGTACACCGAGTACAGCTACGGCGTCTCGAACCGCGGTGCGTCCGTGCGCATCCCGTGGCAGGTCGAGGTCGACAAGAAGGGCTACATCGAGGATCGTCGCCCGAACGCCAACTGCGACCCGTACAACGTCACCTACATCCTCATCGACACGATCTGCTCGGCCCTCGCCTGAGCTGATCGACCGTCGGTCGACGTCCAGGGGCGCCCTTCTCCGAGGGGCGCCCCTGGCGCGTCCGGGCCCCGGACCGCGTCAGGTGAGGCGGGCGAAGGCCTCGACGGCCTCGGTGGCGCCGGCGACCACGAGCACGTCGCCCTTCTGGAGGACCGTCTCGGGGGTGGCGTAGGTGAACGGCTCGTGGCCGTGCTTCACGCAGACGACGGTCACGTCGTAGCGGGCGCGGAGGCCGGCGGCGGCGAGGCTCTTGCCGATGACCTCCTTCGGCGCCTGCGTCTCGACCATGGCGAAGCGCTCGTCGAGCTGGAACCAGTCCAGCATCCGGCCGCCGAGGACGTGCGCCACCCGGTGGCCCATGTCGTGCTCCGGGTAGACGACGTGGTGGGCGCCGACCCGCTCGAGGATCTTGCCGTGCGAGCGGCTGACCGCCTTGGCCCAGATGTTGGCGACGCCGAGGTCGTCGAGGGCGGCGGTGGCGAGGATGCTGGCCTCGATGTCGTTGCCGATGCCGACGACGGCGTGGCGGAAGTCGGCCGCGCCGAGCTGACGGAGGACCTCGCCGTTCGTGACGTCGGCCTCGACGACGTGGGTGAGGAGGCGGGTGTAGTGCTGGACGACCTTGGGGTCGCCGTCGACGCCGAGCACCTCGAAGCCGAGGCGGACGAGCTCGGCGCCCACGGCGCCGCCGAAGCGGCCGAGGCCGAGCACGAGGATCTGGTCGCCCGGCTTGGGCTGGTCGCCCCGCCGGCTGCTCGCGTGGAGGAGCATCTCGAGCTCGGGTTCGTCGGTGACGGGTTCCTCAGCCAATGATCGGCCTCTCCTCGGGATGGCGGTATAGGCGCTCACCCTCTCGCATCACGAGGGCGGCGAACAGGGTCGGGGGGCCGACGCGGCCCAGCAGCATCAGCCCGATCAGCAGGACCTTCGCCGGGTCGGGCAGCCCGGGGGTGATGCCGGTGGTGAGCCCGACGGTGCCGAGGGCGGACACGGCCTCGAAGAGCAGGTCCCGCTGCACCAGCCCGCTCAGCACCTGCAGCGCGATCGTGGCGAGGACGACGAGGCTCACCGCGCTGAGGGCGACGGTCAGGGCCTGGCGCTGCGCCTGGGTCGGGATGCGTCGCCGGAAGATCGACACGTCGGGGTCGCCTCGGACCTCGCTCCACATCGTGAAGGCGAGGACGGCGAAGGTCGTGACCTTGATGCCGCCGGCCGTCGAGCCGCTGCCCCCGCCGATGAACATGAGGACCTCGGTGACGAGCAGGCTCTCGTCCCGCATGGCGCCGACGTCGATCGCGTTGAACCCGGCGGTGCGGGGCGTGATCGAGGCGAAGAGCCCGTTGACCAGCGACCCGGGTGCGTCGAGCGCCCCGAGGGTGGCCGGGTTGGACCACTCGAAGGCGGTGAGCACGATCCACCCGCCGATGAGGAGGGCCAGCGTGACGGCGACCGTGAGCTTGGTGTGCAGGTTCCAGCGGCGGGGGCTGCGGGGGTGGCGGGCCAGCTGCACCCACACGGGGAACCCGAGGCCGCCGAGGACGACCGCCGCCCCGACGGTGAGGAGCACGAGCGGGTCGTGCTGGAAGGCGATCAGGTTGTCCGGGCGGAGCCCGAAGCCGGCGTTGTTGAACGCCGACACGGCGTGGAACAGGCCCTCGTACAGGGCCCGAGGCAGGGCCACGTCGTAGGCAGCCCAGAGGCGCAGCCCGAGGACCAGGGCGACGGCCGACTCGACGACGGCGCTGACGATCACGACGCCCCGCAGGATCGAGCGGACCTCGCCGAGGTCGAGCGACCCGGTGGAGGCCTGGGCGATGAGCCGCTGGCGCAGGCCGAGGCGCCGGGCCAGGCCGACGACGATGAGGGCCGACAGCGTCATGATCCCGAGGCCGCCGACCTGGATCAGGGCCAGGATCACGGCCTCGCCGAAGCCGGTCCAGTGCGCGCCGGTGTCGACGACGCCGAGCCCGGTCACGCAGACCGCGGAGGTCGCGGTGAACCAGGCGTCGACCCAGGAGGTGTCGGCCGTCGACGCCCACGGGAGCATGAGGAGGGCGCCGCCGACGAGCGTCGCCAGGGCGAAGGCGCTGACGACGTGCTGCGCGGGGTGGCGGAAGAGCCGCGAGCCCCGAGCCGCCGAGCGGATCGCCATCGGCGCGCACGTTACGCCTCGCCGCTCCGGCGCACGAACCGGCGGGCCGGCCACCGCGCGGGGCGGACCCCCGGGGGCGGAGGACTAGCGTCGCTCCGGTCATCCGAAGCCGTTGGAGGGATCGTGGAAGAGCGCACGCCGAACGAGGTTCTGGAGCTGGTCGCCACCGAGGGCGTGGAGTTCGTGGACCTCCGCTTCTGCGACCTGCCGGGCGTGATGCAGCACGTCACCGTCCCGGCCCACGCCCTGGACGAGACCCAGTTCGAGGACGGCCACCCCTTCGACGGATCGTCCGTCCGGGGCTTCCAGGAGATCCAGGAGTCGGACATGGTCCTCGTGGCCGACCCGACGACCGCGTACCTCGACCCCTTCCGGGACCGGAAGACGCTCGTCCTCCACTGCTTCGTGGCCGACCCGGTGACCGGTGAGCGCTACAGCCGGGACCCCCGCTACGTCGCCCAGAAGGCGCAGGAGCACCTGTTCTCGAGCGGGATCGCCGACACGGCCTACTTCGGCCCGGAGCCGGAGTTCTTCATCTTCGACGACGTGCGCTTCGAGACCCGG